>OQVO01000091.1_pt1 | contig 29485 bp, 27 predicted proteins | sample 1691511 | NCBI WGS metagenome assembly OQVO01 (sample SAMN03418254, study PRJEB22391) | human gut metagenome | biome: human-gut; feature: organic feature; material: feces | host: Homo sapiens | place: Tanzania | collected 2013-01 | reverse complement strand
GTGTTTTCCAGGCTATTTTGCCGTTGCGCGGTAAAATTTCCGTTAAACCTTCTTTAATATCATCCCCGCCCACGGAAATATCTTTATGTTTGGAAATGTTATTGTTTTTGATATATTCGTTAATAATACGGGTAAGCGAAGAACGGAAACGGGAAGGCGGCGGCCTCCCCGGCAAACTGGCCGATTGCCAAGAAAAAGATGCCGCCAAGTGCGAAATCTTCCTGGTAGAAGGGGACTCCGCAGGCGGTTCCGCCAAACAAGGGCGCGACCGTGTTTTCCAGGCTATTTTGCCGTTGCGCGGTAAAATTTTGAACGTAGAAAAAGCTCCGCTCGTTAAAATCTTATCCAGCGATACCATCCGCGACTTAATCGCCGCCGTAGGTACCGGCGTGGGCGAAGGGGACGGCGGGTTTGATATTTCCAAACTGCGCTACCACAAAATTATTTTAATGGCTGATGCTGATGTGGACGGACAACACATTTCCACCCTGCTGCTTACGTTCTTCTACCGCCAGTTGAAACCGCTGATTGAGGGCGGGCACATTTATTTGGCCCAACCGCCTTTGTATAAAGTGAAAAAAGGTAAATCGGAACAATACCTGCAAACCGAAGACCAAATGCAACAATGGCTGATGAAAGAGGGCCTTGCCAGCGTGACGGTGACGGATATGGATAAAAACACCGTATTAAGCGGGGAACAACTGAAAGATTTGTTAAAAGTCTTGCGGGATGTGGAAGATATTTTGGGCAAACTGGAAATCAAAAACATTACCTTAAATGACTTTTTGGCTTTCTTGGCCGAAGGGCGCGTGCCGCTCTACCGCACGCCGTTGCAAAGCGGCGGCTTCCGCTATTATTATACGGAACAGGAATACCGCGATTACGAAAACCAATATATGCAGGAAAAACGGGCCGAACTGGAAGCCGACGGCGTGGATACCACCACGGTTTCTAACGACAGTTTGGTGCCGGAACACCAATCCTTATTTGAATTTGGCAAACTGTTAGCGGCTGAAAAGAAAATGGAAACCTTCGGGTTTACTTTCAAAAACTACCCGGTTATTGAAAACGAAAAGGAACGCATCCACCCGCTGTTTAAGGTAAATAACGGCAAGACGGATGCGCTGGTATACAGCCTGGCGGAACTTTTACACGCGGTCAAAGAAGCCGCTTCCTCCGGGGCCACCATTCAGCGCTACAAAGGTTTGGGGGAAATGAACCCGGAACAACTTTGGGAAACCACCATGGACCCGGCCAAACGCAAGTTAATTCAAGTAAGAATTAACGACGCGGCCGATACGGAACAGGCGTTTACTATGCTAATGGGGGACCGTGTGGAACCCCGCCGCGATTTTATCCAATCGCACGCCTTGGAAGTAAAGAACTTGGACATTTAACCCACCCAGCCGGGTATTACCGTACCCGGCCGGGCTAGATTTTAGCCGGATTAGGAGATTTTTAGCATGAGCGAAGAAACAAACAATCAGCCGCAAGCCCAAAACGCGAATGTGGACTTGTTTGGCAACATTCAAGAGCGTGATATCGCGGGAGAAATGCGGTCCTATTATATTGATTACGCCATGAGCGTTATTGTGGGCCGCGCCTTGCCGGATGTGCGCGACGGCTTGAAGCCGGTACACCGCCGTGTACTATATTCCATGAACGAAATGGGCTTGAAATACAACAAAGCCTACAAGAAATCCGCCCGTGTGGTAGGGGACGTATTAGGTAAATACCACCCGCACGGCGATACGGCTGTATATGATACCTTGGTGCGTATGGTGCAGGATTTTTCCTTGCGCAAACCGTTAATTGACGGCCAGGGGAACTTCGGTTCTATTGACGGCGACAGCGCCGCCGCTATGCGTTATACGGAATGCCGCTTGCAGCGCATTGCCGACGAAATGCTTAACGATTTGGACAAAGACACCGTCAAAATGATTCCCAACTATGACGGCTCTTTGCTGGAACCGTCCGTTTTGCCGGGCAAATTGCCGGCTTTATTAGTAAACGGTTCTTCCGGTATTGCCGTAGGTATGGCTACCAATATTCCTACCCATAACCTGGGCGAAGTGTGCGACGGTATTATTGAATACATCAAAAACCCGAACATTTCCACCAAGGATATGATGAAGATTATTAAAGGGCCCGATTTCCCTACCGGCGCCATTATCCGCGGTACAAAAGGCATTTACGAATATTTTGAAACCGGCCGCGGCAGTGTAAAAGTGCAGGCCCGCACGGAAATTGAAGAACGCAAAGGCGGGCGCGAAGCGATTATCGTGACCGAAATTCCGTACCAAGTGAATAAGACTTCGTTAATTGAAACGATTGTCGGTTTGGTGCGTGATAAAAAGATTACCGATATTTCGGACATCCGCGACGAGTCGGACCGCCGCGGTATGCGTTTGGTAATTGAAGTAAAACGCGACGGAAATGCCCAAGTGGTGCTGAACCACCTGTTCAAACATACGCAGTTGCAAACTTCTTTCCCGGTGAATATGTTGGCGATTGTAGACGGCCGCCCGCGTATTTTATCCTTAAAAGAAGTAATGAAAGCCTATGTAAAACACCGCAAGGAAATTATTACCAACCGCACTAAATTTGACTTAAACAAAGCCCAACGCCGCGAACATATTTTGCAAGGGTTGTTAATTGCTATTGCCAATTTGGACGAAGTTGTTTCCATTATCCGCAATTCCAAAGACCCGACCGAAGCCAAATTTAAGTTGATGAGCCAGTTTAGCTTATCGGAATTACAGGCCCAGGCTATTTTGGATATGCGCTTGCACCAGTTGACCCAACTGTCTGCGGACGCTATTGCCAACGAACAAGCCGAACTGTTAAAACTGATTGCCGAACTGCAAGGCATTTTGGCCGACCCGCAAAAGATTTTGGATATTATCGTCACAGAACTGACCGAGCTGAAAAAGAACTATGGCGACCCGCGCCGCACGGAAATCGGTGTGGATATGACGGACTTTTCCATGGAAGATTTAATTGAAAAGGAAGACGTCGTCATCACTATTTCCAACGACGGCTACGCCAAACGCATCCCGTTAGATACTTACCGCAGCCAAAACCGCGGCGGCAAAGGGATTATCGGCGGTAAAACGAAAGAAGAAGACTTTATGGAACACCTGTTCGTCACGTCTTCCCACGCCACTATTTTAATGTTCACCAACCGCGGCCGCGTGTTTGCGTTGCGCGCGTTTGAAATCCCCGAAGGCAACCGTATGTCCAAGGGTAAAGCCATTGTGAACCTCTTGCAATTAGTGGGCGAGGAAAAAGTGACCTCTGCCGTGTCCATTGATAATTTTGACCCGAAACATTGTGAAAATACCTTCCTGACGATGTGTACGCGCTATGGCTCCATTAAGCGTGTAGCGTTGGAAGAATTTGCCAACATCCGCAAAACGGGTATTATTGCCATGGGCTTGGAAGAAGGCGACGTGCTGACCAGCGTGCAAACCACGCACGGTACGTCGGACATTATCGTAGCCACCAAGAACGGCAAATCCATCCGCTTTGACGAAAACCAAGTGCGCGCCATGGGCCGCCCGGCCAAGGGTGTACGCGCTATCAGCCTGATGGAAGGCGACGTGGTGGTTGGTATGGAACAAGCCCCCAACGATGCCCCGCAGCCGGATGTGTTATCCGTATGCGAAAACGGCTTCGGCAAACGCACGGAATTTAGCGAATACAAACGCCAAAACCGCGGCGGTATGGGTGTAATTACCATTAAAACCAGCGAACGCAACGGCAAAGTGGTAGGCATTAAGTTGGTGGACGAATCCAAAGACTTAATGATTGTGACCGAAAAAGGCATGACCATCCGCGTACGGTGCGAAGACATCCGCTCCGTAGGCCGCAACGCCCAAGGGGTCACGCTGGCTAAGCTGGAACCGGGTGACAAAATTGCCCGTATCGCCCCGGTGGTAAAGGCGGAAGAAGAACAGACGGATTCCAAAGCCGAATAACCACCTGTAAGTGTTTTATAACTCCCCGCCGGTGTAGTTTAAGCCGGCGGGGTTTTTTATGGTATTTATAGGGGGGAATAAAAAGGGTTAGTAAAAAGGTTTATACCTGGTAGATAAAATGTTGTATTGTAAAAATATTTACTGGGCGGTAAAAAAATGTTTACAAACTTGCGGAAAAAGTGCTATAAAAATAACAGGGAGTCTATAAATATGCGAACAAATCCTCATATCTTGGAAATTAACACACGCGCGTGGATGAAGCGTTTGGAACGCCGCCACGGACAAAAATTCACCCTGGACCAAATCCCGGACAATTACTGGACGGAAATAAAGGCCCTGGGGTTTGATGCTGTATGGTTAATGGGCGTATGGAAACATAGCCCCAAAGCAACGGAAATTGCCCGCACGCACCCGGACGTTGTGGAAGCGGTACGGAAGATAGAACCCAACTTTGACCCCCAAGATATTGTCGCTTCCCCGTACGCTATTATGGAATATGTGGTGGATGATTCCCTGGGCGGCCCGGAAAGCCTCAAAAAATTGCGGGCCAAATTAAACGGTATAGGGATTGCGGTATTTTTGGATTTTGTAGGCAACCACACCGCCATAGATGCGCCCACGGTGGAAACAGACCCGGATTTGTACATCAACACCGGCACCGCCCAACCGCACGTTCACGCGGATTGGTTTTTTACCAATAAAGCCGGGGTGCATATTGCCCACGGGCGTGACCCGTATTTTGCCCCGTGGACGGATACCGCCCAACTGAACTATTTTAACCCCAAAACGCGGCGCTTTATGCTGGATAACCTGTTGCGCGTGGCCGAACAGTGCGACGGCGTACGGTGCGATATGGCTATGCTTAGCCTTAATAAAGTCCACCGGGATACCTGGCGTGACTTTTTGGGGAACGATTTACCCAAAGAAGAATTTTGGACCCAAGCCTTAAAAGAAGTGCGCGATATTCACCCGGAATTTACTTTTATTGCGGAAGTGTACTGGGGTTTGGAATGGGAAATTCAGGAAATGGGGTTTGATTATACTTACGATAAAGTATTGTATGACCGGCTCCGCTTTTCCAATTCCGAAAACATCAAAGCCCATTTGGGGGCGGAACACTTGTTCCAAATGCGCTCTATCCGCTTTACTTCCAACCATGACGAAGAAGAAAGCCTGAAAGCCTTTGGAAAGGAAAAATCCCTCGCGGCCAGCACCATTATTGCCACGTTGCCCGGCGCGCGGATGTTCTATTTATTCCAACTGTTAGGCCGCCCCGCCCGCCTGCCTATCCAATATGTAAAGGATTGGTTCACGGTGGATAAAGAGGTAGCCACTTATTACGCCCGGTTGCTGACGATTGCTTCCGCACCGGAATTTCACGGCGGCCAATGGTCCTTAAAAGAGGTCCGCGCGCTGAATGATGATTCCTACCGCAATGTGTTGGCCTGGCAGTGGAAACAGCGCAATACCGGCAAAATGGTGGTGATTAATTACAGCAACCAACCCAGCCGGTGCTGTCTGCCTATGAAAGGCTCCGAGGCGCTGAACGGCTCCGTACGGGAGGAATTTTCCAAACAGCAAATAGAAGTGACCCCGCAAATGCGTGCGGAAGGTTTTACATTGGAATTAAAACCGTACGAAAGCAAAATCTTTACGTTTTCTTTATAAAATAAGAAAATGCTTTTTGAATGCCCGCTCTTGCCGACAGAGCGGGCTTTTTATTATTTATGGGTGCCGGGTCGCTTGTAGCGGGCGCGTGCCGATACCGGGTTATTTTTATTATTATGGTGGTGGGGGCTTTCTAACGCAAAAAGCCGTTCCCCTTTTGCCCCATTATTTAATACAATAAATAGAGCGGTTTTTACGGGTAAAAAGTTTGGCTTTTTGCCTCAAATTGTTTTATAATATATATATAAACTTACCGCTCGGTAAATTAAAAACGGAGGGCCCTTACCGTGGGACCGTTTACCAAGCAAGACCATTTGGAAATCGCCACCCTGGGGCTGGAGTTTGCCACCGTGGAAGTTTTATGTACGTTAGGCGGTTGGTGGTTGGATAAACGCTGGGGCAGTTTGCCGTGGCTTACATTAGCCGGGGCGGCCTTAGGGTTTGCTTGGGGGATGTACCTGGTTGTTAAAGGGGCCCAAACCGGGCAGGAACAAACAAATTTAACTGCGCATAAGGCGGATAAAAAAGATGGACGTAGCTGAAATATTATCTCATCACATTTTGGATTCTCATTGGGGGTGGACGCTAAACGGTGTTAGCTTGCCTATTACCACGCATACCGTCACCCTGTTAAGCGTAAGCGTTATTTTGCTGGTGCTATTGCATTGGATTTCCCGCGGAGGGACTTCCACCCTTAAACGGCTTTTAACGGCCGGGGCGGAGGAATATGTTTCCTTCATCCGGGACGGCATGGTACTGCCCAATATGGGGGAAGAAGGCAAAGGCTTTTTGCCGTATTTCTGCACCTTGTTTTTATTTATTTTGTTTACCAACCTGGCGGGGCTGATTCCTAATATGAAAACCGCCACGTCCAACATTTCCGTCAATGCGGCCCTGGCGCTGTGTAGCGGCGGGCTGATTGTGTATTGCGGGCTTAAATTCCACGGGCTAATCGGCTTTTTGAAAGGCTTTATCCCTTCCGGCACGCCCGGTTGGTTGGTGCCGCTTATTTTCCCGTTGGAAATTATCAGCACGGTAATTAAAGTGGGCGTACTGGCCTTGCGTCTTTTTGCCAATATGTTGGCCGGACACATGGTGCTGATTAGCCTTTTATTAATGATTTTTATTATTGGTAAATTAAATGTGGCGGCCGGCGTAGGGGCTGCCGTTCCGGCTATGGGCCTGGAAATTTTTATGACGCTGTTGGAACTGCTGGTGGCTTTTTTGCAGGCTTATGTATTTACCCTGCTTACCAGTATTTTTGCCGGCTCCGTCATACATACGCATTAATCTAAAAAAATCTATCAACAAGGGCTTCGGCCCAAAAAGGAGAAAAAATTATGGAACTCGCAGCACTTAAATTCATCGCCGCCGGTATTGGTGCCGGTTTAGCCGTTATCGGGGCCGGTTTGGGTTTGGGTAAAATCGGTACCGCCGCTTTGGAAGGCACCGCCCGCCAACCGGAAGCCGGCAGCGCTATCCGCACGACCATGATTATCATTGCCGCTTTGTTAGAAGGTGCCGCAATGTTTGGCTTGGTCATCTGCTTGTTGACGATGATTATGTAGTTTGATTTTTCCTAATATAGGTAAAATATGCAAGATTTACTAAAACCTGATTACGGGGTGCTGATTTTAACTATCTGCAACTTCCTGCTTTTGGTGTTTTTATTAAAAAAATTCGCGTGGAAGGCCATTATCGGCGCATTAGAAGCCCGCGAAGCCCAAATAAAAACCGATAAAGAGCAGGCCGCTGCAGCCCGTGCGCAGGCGGAAGACATTAAAAAAGAATTGGATGCTAAATTAGCGCAAATTTCTTCCGAGGCCGCCCAAAAGATGCAACAGGCGGTAGCTATGGGTGAAACGCAAAAAAACCAGCTTTTGGCGCAAGCTAAAGAGCAGGCGGAAAACTTAATTGCCCAGGCCAAAGCGCAAATTCAAGCCGAAAAGGACAAAGCCCTTTCGGACGTGAAAAACCAAATTGTCAGTACCGCCATGCTGGCCGCCGCCAAAGTGGCGCAGCAACAAATTAACCAAGAATCGGCCCAGCAGATAGTAGAGCAAGTATTGGCCGAGGTGCAGGGCAAGTAATTTATGAACAGTTCAGACAGAATCTTAGCCCAACGCTACGCCAAGGCTTACGACGCTTTAGCCACTTCCAACCAGCAGGCCCAGGCCCGCGCCGAGGAATTGGCCGCCGCAAGCCAAGCGTTAGCCGGTGCCCAAGCGTTTATGACGGACCCGAACGTATCCGTTCCGGCTAAAACCGGGTTTTTGCGGGAAGCGTTAGTGTCCGCCCCGGCGGCGCAGGCGTTCTTAAATACGCTGGTGCAAGCCAAACGCTATAACTTGCTCGGGCAAATCGTCCGCGAGGTCAACGCCCTGCTGGACGCCCGGTTGGGCATTATCCGTGCGGAAATTTCTTCCGCAGTGCCGCTTACGGATGCCTTAAAAGCTCACGCCGAAAGTGTCCTTTCCGCCCGTTATGGCGGCAAGGTGGCCGCCGTATATCATACGGACCCGGCCCTCATCGGCGGCGTAAAGATTTTGTGCCGGGGGGAACTGATAGACGCAAGCCTCAAGCGGCAGTTTGAAAAAATGCAGGAAGAATTAACCAAATAAACGGTGTATTTTATGGCAATCAGACCAGAAGAAATAACCAACATTATTAAAGAAAAAATAAGCAAATTTGAAGCGACTGCGGATTTAAGCGAGGTCGGCACCGTTATCCAAGTGGGTGACGGCATTGCCCGCGTTCACGGCTTAAACAACGTGAAAGCCTCGGAGCTGGTGGACTTTGGCCACGGCGTAAAAGGCATGGCGCTTAACTTGGAATACGACAACGTCGGCTGTGTGCTGATGGGGCCGGACCACCTGGTGCAGGAAGGCGACAGCGTCAAACGCACCGGGGAAGTCATCAGCGTACCCGTGAGCGAAGAAATGATTGGCCGCGTGGTAGACCCGTTGGGTAATGCGTTAGACGGCAAAGGCGCCATTAAAGGCGTTAAAAATATGCCGTTGGACATTGTAGCCCCCGGTATTATTGACCGCCAGCCGGTCAAACAGCCGTTGCAGACGGGCTTGAAAGCCATTGACGCGCTCGTGCCGATAGGTAAAGGCCAGCGCGAACTGATTATCGGCGACCGCCAAACCGGTAAAACGGCTATTGCGGTAGATGCTATCATCAACCAAAAGAACATTCCGGAAGCGGAACGCTGCATTTGTATTTATGTAGCCGTGGGCCAGAAACAGAGTACGGTAGCCCAAGTAGTCAAAACGCTGACCGATTACGGCGCTATGGATTATACCATTGTGGTATCGGCCACCGCGTCCGACCCGGCTTCCTTACTGTATATCGCGCCGTACGCCGGCTGTGCTATCGGCGAATATTTTATGTGGCAAGGCAAAGACGTGCTGATTGTGTATGACGATTTGTCCAAGCACGCGCAGGCGTACCGCCAGATGTCCTTGCTGTTGCGCCGTCCGCCAGGCCGTGAAGCCTACCCCGGTGACGTGTTTTACTTGCACTCCAGATTGTTGGAACGCGCCTGCAAACTTTCTAAAGAAAACGGCGGCGGCTCCATTACCGCGTTGCCGATTATTGAAACCCAGGCGAACGACGTTTCCGCCTATATTCCCACGAACGTAATTTCTATTACGGACGGACAGATTTATTTGGAAAGCAGTTTGTTTTTAAGCGGTGTAAAACCGGCTATTAACGTGGGGCTTTCCGTTTCCCGCGTGGGGGGCTCGGCCCAGCGCAAGAGTATGCGCAAAGTGGCCGGTACCTTGCGTATTGATATGTCCCAGTATCAGGAATTGGCCGGGTTTGCCCAGTTCGGCTCTGAATTGGATAAAGAATCCCAACGGCAAATTGCCCGCGGTAAACGCATGAGCGAACTGCTCAAACAGAACCAATATTCTCCGTTGCGTGTAGGGGAAGAAGTGTTGGTGCTGTTTGCGGGCGTAAACGGCTATTTGGACAGCGTGGAAGTAGAAGACGTGCGCGAATATGAAAAACAATTACTCGCCTTTGTCCGCGCGGAACAAAAAACCTTGCTGGATGAATTAAATGCCGCTAACGAGCTGACCAAAGACTTGGAAGAAAAAGTCCGCGCCGCGTTAGATGCGTTTAAGAACATTTTTAAGGGGAGCAAATAATTCCATGGAAACGAAGAAAAAATATTTGGTGACCGGCGGTGCCGGCTTTATCGGCAGTAATATTGCCAAAACCTTGGAAGCCCAAGGCCATGAAGTGACGGTAATGGACGATTTTTCCAAAAACGGGCACTTCAAAAACCTGATTGGCTTTAAGGGGGATGTAATTGCCGCCGATTGCTTTACGTTTATGCCGCGGGATATGTATTTTGATGCCATTTTCCATGAAGCGGCTATCACGGATACTACCGTTATGGACCAAAAAGCCATGATGGAACAAAACGTGGAAGCGTTCAAAAACGTGCTTACGTTTGCGGCCGAAAACGAAATTAAAAAAGTCATTTACGCTTCTTCCGCCGCCACCTACGGCAACGGCCCGGTGCCCAATGTGGAAACGCAACCCACCCACCCGGAAAACGTGTACGGTTTTTCCAAAGCAATTATGGATAACGTAGCCCGCCAGTTTGCGGCCGATAACCGCGATATGACCATTATTGGATTGCGTTATTTTAACGTATACGGCCCCGGCGAATATTTTAAGGGCAAAATGGCCAGTATGGTTTTCCAACTGTACAACCAAATGCGTGAAGGCAAACGCCCCCGCGTGTTCAAAAACGGGGAACAACAGCGCGATTTTGTGTATGTAAAAGATATTGTCAAAATCAATATGTGCGCATTACGCAACGGTAAAGAAACGGGCGTTTATAACGCCGCTACCGGCATCCCGCGCGATTATAACGCCATTATTGCCTGCCTGAATAAAGAAATGGGCCTTAATTTGGAACCCGAATACATTGATAACCCGTATCCGTTCTTCCAACTTAAAACCCAGGCAGATATGACGAAGTCCGAAAGTAAATTGGGGTATACGCCCGATTATACATTGGAAGCCGGTATCGCCGACTATGTAAAAATTTTGGACGAACATTACAACCGGAAATAGGAAAAGAGCATGGAATCGCTTAGAGACATACGGCAAAACATTAAGGCCATTAAATCCACGCAGCAAATCATGCAGACGATGAAGATGATTTCCAGCGCGCGTATCCGCAAAGCGCAGGATGCCATGACGGCTGCGCGGCCTTTTGCCCAAAAAATGCTTCAAATGGTGGACGACCTGAAAACGGATATTTTAACCATGTCCGACGACGGCGACACCGCCGAGAGCTGGTCTTCGCGGTTTTTTGTCAACAAAACGGGCAACCCGCAAAAAATCGGCCTTATCTGCATTACCGGGGATAAGGGCCTGGCGGGTTCTTTTAATGCCGTGGTACTGCGCCGCGTGTTGCAGTTTTTGAAGGAAAACCAAGGCAAAGAAATTTCCGTATTCGTCATAGGCAAAAAAGGGCGGGACTTTTTGGCCCGCCTCAAAATGCCGGGCTTAAAAATTGCGTACGAAAGCGTGGGGATTTTCCCCAAAGTGACGTACGCCCACGCCGAGCTGTTGGGCGAAGCCGTAATGAAAGCGTTTTTTACGGAGCAGTTGGGCTCCGTCACGCTGATTTATAACGACTTTAAGTCCATGGCCAGCCAAAACTTGGTGGAAGAAAAGGTGCTTCCGTTTGCTTTTGAAGCCCCTGTAAACCGGCGTGAAGAAAGTGACTTTGCGTTTGAACCGGGCCTAAAAGAGATTTTCCGTATTTTAGTGCCGCGCCTGTTCAAAGCCAATATGTACCGTATTTTGCTGGAATCACAAGCGGCTAACTTAGCCGCCACCATGAACGCCATGGATGCCGCCAGCAAAAACGCGGGAGAATTGGTGACGGCGCTGGGGCTCAAATTAAACAAAGTACGCCAAGCCGGCATTACCAACGAAATTTTGGACATTGTAAACGGGGCGGAGGCCCTAAACAGCTAGTTTTATAAAACCACTTGATATAGGAACAAATATGAAAAGCGGAAAAGTAATTCAAATCATTGGCGCGGCCGTGGATATTCAGTTTGAGCAAGGCCACTTGCCCGCCATTGAAAACGCCATAGAAATTGAACTGACGCCGGAAAAGAAAATCGTGGCCGAAGTTGCCCAGCAAATGGGTGACGGCATTGTACGCTGCGTATCTTTGGAAAGTACGGACGGTTTACAGCGCGGTGCCAACGCCGTGGATACGGGAGCCCCGCTCAACGTGCCGGTGGGCGAAGCCTGCTTGGGCCGCCTGATGAACGTATTGGGCAAACCGCAAGACCACAAAGGCGATATTGCGGCCCCGATGAATATGCCCATTCACCGGGACCCGCCGTCTTTGGAAGACCAAAACCCCACCCCGGAAATTTTTGAAACCGGTATTAAAGTAATTGACTTAATTGCCCCGTATATGAAAGGGGGTAAAGTGGGTCTGTTCGGCGGTGCGGGCGTAGGCAAAACCGTACTGATTATGGAACTGATTAACAACGTGGCGCGCGAACACCACGGCAGCTCCGTCTTCGGCGGCGTAGGGGAAAGAAGCCGCGAAGGCAACGATTTAATGTTGGAAATGAGCGAATCTAAACTTTCCGACGGAAGCACCGTACTGGATAAAACCGTACTGGTTTACGGGCAGATGAACGAGCCGCCGGGTGCCCGCGCCAAAGTGGCCTTAACGGCGCTTACGCAGGCGGAGTATTTCCGCGACGTAAAAGGGCAGGACGTATTGCTGTTCTTGGATAACATCTTCCGCTTTGTGTTGGCCAACTCCGAAGTATCTGCCCTGCTCGGGCGTATGCCTTCCGCTGTGGGTTATCAGCCTACGCTGAATACGGAAATCGGCAACTTGCAGGAACGTATTACCTCCACCAAAAAAGGCGCTATTACGTCCATTCAGGCCGTATATGTGCCCGCGGACGACTTAACCGACCCCGGTGTGGCCGCTACGTTTACGCACTTGGATTCTACGTCCGTGCTTTCCCGCCAGATTGCCAGCTTGGGTATTTACCCGGCCGTGGACCCGTTGGATTCCACTTCCCGCATTTTGGACCCGCGCATCATTGGCGAAGAACATTACAGCGTTTCCCAGCGTGTGCGCCAAGTATTGCAGAAATACAAAGATTTGCAAGATATTATTGCTATCTTGGGTATGGACGAATTGGCCGACGAAGACAAAAAAACCGTGGCCCGTGCCCGCAGAATCCAAAAGTTCCTCTCGCAACCGTTTTCCGTGGCGGAACAATTTACGGGGCACCCCGGCAAATACGTCAAACTGGCCGACACCATCAAAGCCTTTAAGGGCATTGTGGACGGCGAGTATGACCACATCCCCGAATCCTGCTTCTATATGTGCGGCGGGATAGAGGATGTATTGGCCAATTACGAAAAAATTAAAGATAAAGAGTAATTAACTCTATGGCTAAAAAGCTGATTCTAAACTTGATTACGCCGGAAAAACAGCTCATTTCCAACCTGGAGGTAGATATGGTTATTTTACCTGCCTTGCTGGGGGAAATGGGCGTGTTGCCCGGACACGCCAAAATGATAGTGCAGTTGGGCATGGGCTCACTGCGCTATAAACAGGGCGAAAAAGAGCAAGAATTTGCCGCGTTGGGCGGGTTTGTGGAAATCCTGAACGATACGGTAAATGTATTTGCCGAAAGTGCCGGCCTGGCGGATGAAATTGACGAAGAGGCCGAAGCACAAAAAATCAAGCGCGCCAAAGAAAGTTTAACCAACAAAGACGCGGATATTGATTTTGAATTGGCAGAAATAGAGCTTAAACAAGCCATTGCCCGCATGAAAGTTAAAAAGCGGCATATTTAATCACATGAAAAACCCCTGCGTGCCTAAAGTGCGCAGGGGCATTTTAATAACAAGGATAACCAAATGAAAAAATTTAATGTAATGCCCGGCGGGGAAATACACTTTCCGTCTTTTTCTTGGAAAGTGGTAATCATCCCGGCGGTATTGTTGCTGTTGGTGGTGCTTGCCTGCGGCTCTTACTTTACGGTGTCCGCCGGGAGTGTGGCGGTTAAATTGCGCTTTGGGCAAATTGTGGGCGCGTATGGGGAAGGGCTCCATGTAAAATTGCCGTTAGTGGACCGCATAGAAAAATTCTCCGTGCGCATTAAAAAAGATGCTTTTACCACGGAGGCTTTTTCTAAAGACTTGCAGACGGTAGGCTTAACGCTGGCTATCAACCACCGCATTATGCCGCAAACCATAGAATCTATTTACCGCAATTTGGGGCCGGAATATACGTCTACCATTTTGAAACCCATGGTGGAAGAATGGACGAAAGCCGTTATTGCCAAATACTCGGCAGACAGCCTGATTGCCAACCGGGTGGAAGTAGCGCAGGAATTGGATAAAATCTTAAAATCCAAAATGGCGGAAAAAGAAGTCATCGTTTCCGATATTGCCATTACCAATTTTGAGTTTTCGCCCCAATTTTTAAGAGCGGTGGAAGAAAAACAAATCGCCGAGCAGGAAGCCAAACGCGCTACCAACTTGGTGGAAAAAGTTAAAAAAGAAGCCGAGCAGAAAATTTTACAGGCGGAAGCGGAAGCCAAATCCTTGCGGTTGCAACGGGAAGTGGTTTCGGATAATTTAATTAAATTGCGCCAAGTGGAAGCGCAAATTAAAGCCATTGAAAAATGGGACGGCCGTATGCCTAACTACATGGCGGGCGGCCAAATGCCGTTTGTTATGGTAAAATAGGTTTTTGAAACCGGTTAAGGGGATACCTTGTACTGGGTATCCCCTTTTTTATAGGTACATAAAATGAAAGAAATAAACAGCCGCCCACGCGCCTTGTTCCCGCTGATGTTGTGCTTTTTTGCCATGGGGTTTGTGGACTCCGTGGGCGTGGCTACCCATTATATCCGGGCGGATTTTCAGTTGTCGGGTACGCTGTCTGGCTTGTTTGCCACTATGGTTTTTTTGTGGTTTTTGGCGGGCGCGGTTCCGTCCGGCTTACTGATGAACAAAATCGGCCGCCGCAAAACGGTATTATGGAGTTTACTGCTTACGGTGGCGGCATTTGTGGTGCCGTTTGCGCATTACAGCTTTTGGGGAATGTTTTTTTCCTTTGCATTTTTGGGGCTCGGCAATACCTTGATGCAGGTTTCCTTAAACCCGCTCGTTGGCAATTTGGTATCGCCCGAAAAACTGCCCGGTATGCTTACGTTGGGCCAGTTTGTAAAAGCGGTTTGCTCTTTGCTGGCCCCGGTGGCCGCCGGGTGGTGTGCGCTGTATTGGCAGGATTGGAAAATTTTATATTGGTTTTTTCTGGCGGAGGCGCTGTTAGCCTTTGGGGCGTTGGCGCGTACGCCCATCCGGGAGGCCCCGCCGAACGCCGCCCAAACCGGGTTCAAACAAGCGTTTGGTTTACTGGCGGACAGTGTGATTTTGAGTTGTTTTATCGGGATTATTTGCCATGTGGGGTTAGACGTGGGAATGAATATGGCGGCCCCCAAACTGCTTATGGAGCGGGCGGGGCTGGGGGTGGCCGCGGCCGGGTCCGGTTCCGGGGTTTATTTTTTATGGCGCACCGCCGGGTGTTTGGCGGGGGTGTTTTTGCTGGGGCGCTATGGCGGGCAGAAAATTTTTCGGTGGAGTAGGGGGCTGATTGTGGCGGGGTGGCTGTTGTTGTGGTTCGGCCAAACACAGGCCGTTTTGTATGCGGGCATTAGTTGCGTAGGGCTTGGAAATGCCAACGTGTTCCCGGTGATTTTTTCCCAAGCCTTGTGGCGCAGTCCCACACGCCAAAACGAAGTATCCGGCCTGATGATTATGGGGCTCGTGGGAGGAGCGGTTTTCCCGCTACTCATGGGCGCGGCGGCGGATTTTACTTCCTCCCAGGCGGGCGCCATGGGCGTATTGGCCCCGGCCATCGGGTTTTTGTGCGTTTTTTCGCGCCGGAGCCCCGCGGGCCGTTAAGCCGGGTTCCGGCGGGGATTTTGTATAATAAAACCGGGGAAGCCTAAAACTTGCCCGGTTTTTGTGTGAGGAAAAAATGAAATTTTTGGGGTATTTTTTAATTTTGATTTTCGGCGCGGCGGGCGGTTGGTATGCCCGGCAGGCGTATGTGGCGCACCCGGCGCCCGCGCAGGCCCCCACGCGCGCCGCATTGGCCCGGCAAGCGGCGGCGGGAAACGCCGAGGCCGCGTATCAACTGGGGAAAATGTATTTAACCACCCAAGGGGCTGGGCATAGACCTCCGGGTTTTGTATAAAGGGGGGCGCGCTGAACGAAGACGCCGAAGAAAGCCTGAAATGGCTGACGGAGGCGGCCGCGCAGAAAATCCCGTCCGCCCAGGCGCAGTTGGGGCTCAAATATGCGCAAGGGTTGGGCGTCGCCAAGGACGAAACCAAAGCCTTTAGTTTACTGGCTCCGGCGGCGGAAGCGGGGGACCCGTTGGCCCAGTTGTATTGGGGCCGCCGGGCGTATACGCAAAGCGCGGCCGAGGGCGGCCCGGACTATGCGGAGGCGTTCAAATGGTTTATGAGTGCCGCCGATAAAGGCAATACGGAAGCGCAGTATTTAACCGGGGTGATGTATATGCAGGGGCAGGGTACGGAAAAATCGGTTTCCAAAGCGTTGCAGGCTTTTAGCCGCGCGGCCGAGGGCGGGCACGCCAGCGCGCAGTATGTGGTGGGGCAAAGTTATTACAAGGGGTTAGGTATCCGCCGCAATATGCGCGAGGCCCGCAAGTGGCTATCCAAGGCCGCCGCCAACGGCAACCAAGCCGCCAAAAATTTGTTGGAAGAAATCAAATAAATCCCAACAGTAATATGAAAAACCCCGCTTGTTTTTAGCAAGCGGGGTTTTTTACAGATGGGTGATAATAAATCCGGTTAAAAATACGGTTTGCCCGGTTTGCGTAAACGCACCCGTTTGGTTTTTAGGTTCAAAATAAACTGCTGTACTTCTTCTTGCCCGGCAACGGGAATTTCGTTATAAATGGAAACAACCACGCCGTCGGCATCCGGGGCCAGGCCGTTTTCCAGGTGGGCGGCATCCGTATACGGCCCGGCGGAAATGCCCAAGCGAAATTTTTTATTGGCAAAAGGGATGATGTCCAACAAATGCTGACCGGGCAATAAGGTAGTCACTTTTACCCCGTTAAACAAAAGCGGCGTGCCGGCCTTTATGCCACTGCGGTATTCGTTAATCAACATTTGCGCCCAGGCAATCGGGGTGGCGATACTGATGTTTTGTTTTTCATAACCCAGGCGCGGCAAATCCTTTTGCCAGCGCGATAAAAAGCCTTCTCCGTTTAAGATACTGCCGCAATGTACGCCTACCACTTCGTTATGGTCGTTGAAAAGGGGGCTGCCGCAGTAGCCGGCGCGGGGTTTGTGGGCCAATTCGTACGAAGTGACAATCCGGCCCGGGTTGGAAGCCAAAATGGTGCGGTGGTCGGCCCGGTTATAAATAGAGCGCCCATAACCGACGGAAAAGGTTTCTTTCCCGGCTTTTATGCTCCGCGGGGAAACCGATAACGGTTTTAATACCCGGGCGGCGTTCGGCGGTAAAAGAAATACGGCTACATCCGCGCCGTCGCGCGTGCCGCGGAACATTTTTAACGGCTTAAATTCATGCTTTTTCCCATTGATAGTAAATTGCAGGGTGACGTCGTCATACATCATGGAGGCGATATGGGCGGCGGAAACCCCCCATAAGTATTTTTGTCCGTTGAAATTTTCCTGGATGACAAAGACCGTGCCTTTCCAATCGGCCGCCGGGTGGCTCACTAACCCAACGGAGCGTTGGGCGTTGTTTTTTAAGGCATTTACGCGCGCTTGCGCGGTGCGGCGGGCCAATACGGAGCCGACCGCCGGCTTTTTAACGGCGCGTGCGGTCTTTTTGAGCGCCTTTTTAGCCGCCGCGGACACTGCTTGGCTTTTGACGGCCCGGGCGACGGCTTTGGCGGCGTTTTGTTGCGCGCATACCGGCAGGGCGGGGGCGGCTATAAGGCTCCCCCATACGGTTAATACGGTCAGCGTTTTTATCCATTTCATTGGAGTATTTCCCTTACTTCGTGCGTGCGCATTTCCAAAAAGTATTGGCGCTGTTGGGTGCGGTGTTTGTTGATGTTTACCACAATGCCGCTTGCGTTATGAGTGTCAATGACGGATTCCAATGCCGCAGGATTCATAAACGGATTGCGTACCACGGTGCGATGGTTTCCGTTGGCATAAAACACCGTCACGGATTCTATAAATTCGTCTACATTCAGTTTGCCAATCAAAATACCGTTGGCGGCAATGTTGCGCGCGCCGGCCCCGGCCCGGTGGTATTCCCGGAGCAACAGGTATATTTTGCTGGTGGGTACAATTTCGCTCACGCGGCGGATGTTTTGGCGTTTATATTGGGGTAATTGTTTCAGCATGGGGTACCATTGGGTTTGTACGGCGCAATAGCCCCCGGCTTCCACCCCGACTAACTGCCCTTTGTCGTTGACTACCGGGCTACCGCAAAAGCCCGGTTTGGGTTTGCGGATGAGCGGGTATTTGGCCACCAGGCGTTCGTCGCCGGAAAATAAAAATTTGCGGACAATTTTTTGGTATTTGCCTGCTCCGTATCCGTAGGCAAACACGGTTTCCCCTTGCGCCGGCAAGGCATAAGTCAGCGGGAACGGCAACGCCACTTGGGCGGCTTGGGGCGGCAGTTCCAATAAGGCGGCATCTAAACCGAACTTGCGCCCTTCAATCATCCGTTTCACGCGGAATTTGACCGGTTTGTGCGGGGTGTGGAACGTAATTTCCAGCGGCCCGTGAAAAGGCGTAATGGTATGTTTGGCAGTCACGCCCCACAGGACGGTTTTGCCTTGGTATTCTTCCGCCACTACAAAGCCTGTTCCCGTAAAAGGATGGGTGCCGTCCGCTTGGGTAATGGTAAAAACAAAACGGTTGATGTTTTTTTCCAGCGCGGTAATGACGGGCCCACCGAAACGGCGCGTTTGGGCGGTGGCACGGGCCAAAATTTGGTTGGCCTGTTCTTGCGCCCGGCGGGCGGAAATTTGCGGGGTTGCCCGGTTGACAGCCGCTTTGGCCACAGACTTTTTGGCCGCGGGCGTATCTTTATGCAACGCCGCGCTTATTTTGCTAAACACCCGCTTAACGGCGGGGAGCCCCTGCGCATTTAAGGCCGGGGAAAAACAGAGGGTTAATCCTACCAATAAAACAAATTTTCTCATATTTATATTATCGGATTTTTGGCGGCGCGGGGCCAGGGTCATTGGGCCCAATATATCCTGGGTCTTTGGCCCTATACAGGCAGAAATAAAAAACCCCGCCGCCGGGCGGGGTTTTTGGTGCGGGAAATCAGTTCAGCCCCGGGTAGAGCGGGAATTTATCCAAAAACGCTTTTACCTGTTGGGCAATTTCCGCCAGGCGCGTGTCGTCCTGCGCGTTGGAAATGGCCGTATCTATAAACGCGGCAATTTGGGCCATATCCGCTTCTTTCATCCCGCGGGTGGTGACGGCCGGCGTGCCCAAGCGTAAACCGCTGGTGACAAACGGCTTTTCCGGGTCAAAGGGAATGGTGTTTTTGTTGGCGGTAATGCCCGCTTTATCCAGGGCGGCTTCGGCCGCTTTGCCGGTAAGCCCTTTGGAGCGCAAATCCACACACATCACATGGCTGTCCGTACCGCCGGCCACCAGGCGGTAGCCGCGCTTTTTAAGTTCGTCCGCCAACGCGGCGGCGTTTAATTTTACCTGGTGTTGGTACGCCTTAAATTCCGGCTTGAGGGCTTCCCCAAAGCAAACGGCTTTAGCCGCAATAACGTGCATTAAAGGCCCGCCCTGCACGCCGGGGAATACGGCGGAGTTAATGGCTTTGGCCAGGGCGGCTTTGCACAAAATAAGCCCGCCGCGCGGCCCGCGTAAGGTTTTGTGGGTGGTGGTGGTGACAACGTCCGCAAACGGAACGGGGTTCGGGTATTCTCCGGCGGCAATTAAACCCGCATAGTGGGCTACATCGCACACCAAATACGCGCCGCAGGAATCGGCAATTTCGCGCAGGCGTTTCCAATCAAACACGCGGGAATAGTTAGAGGCCCCGGCTAAAATCATTTTGGGTTTATGTTCCAAGGCCAGTTTGGCGGCTTCGTCATAATCAATTTCTTCCGTATCCGGGCGTACGTTCATGGGTACAATGTGGTAGAGTTTGCCGGAAAAATTGAGCGGGTGGCCGTGGGTCAGGTGCCCGCCGTGGGAAAGGTTCAGCCCCAACACCGTATCGCCGGGTTGCAATAAGGCCATATAAACCGCCATATTGGCTTGCGCGCCCGAGTGGGGTTGCACGTTGGCGTGTTCGGCCCCAAAGATTTGTTTGGCGCGTTCAATGGCCAGGTTTTCCACAATGTCCACGTTTTCGCAACCGCCGTAATAGCGTTTGGCGGGGTAGCCTTCGGCATATTTGTTGGTTAAAACGGAGCCTTGCGCTTCCATTACGGCGCGGGAGGCGAAGTTTTCGGAAGCTATCAGCTCCAATTTTTCGCGTTGGCGGGTTAATTCTTTGGCAACGGCATCAAAAACAGCCGGGTCTGTTTGGTGTAAATGTTCGTACATAAAAACGCTCCTTGGCGGGTTTTTGCGGTGCTTGCGTAAACCTCCGGCACGCCCCGCACGCCCAACACTTATTTTTTATTGTGAAAAATACCTTGTAATTTAATATAATTTACTAAATAAAAAATAAAAAATAAAATCATCGTAAAAAGTTGATACAAAATCCCAGTACGAGGTGTAAAAAAAAATGGCAAAATTGACCAAGAAGGACTTTCTAAAAGCAACTATCAAACATATTGATATAAAAAAATACAATGTGGTTCCCATGGTAGATGCTTTTGAAAGTATGGCCTATGCTTCGCGCGAAGTGGCCAGAGCGAGCAAAATTTACAACATGATGCTCTCCGAAAAAAAATGCTCCGTTATTTTGTGCATTGCCGGGTCGTTAGTGTCTGCCGGTCTTAAAAAAGTAGTGGTGGACATGATTCAAAACAACATGGTGGACGCGATTGTGTCCAACGGCGCCAACATTGTGGACCAAGACTTTTTTGAAGCCCTGGGCTACAAACACTATATCGGCACCCCTTATAACCAAGACGATAACTTACTGCGCGACTTGCATATTGACCGCATCTACGATACTTATATTGACGAAGACGAATTGAAAGTTTGCGACGAAACCATCCACAAAATTTGCAACGCTTTGGAACCCCGCCCCTATTCTTCCCGCGAATTTATTTGGGAAATGGGTAAATGGTTGGAACAAAACGGCAAAGGCAAAGATTCTATTGTTTACAATGCGTATAAACACGGCGTGCCGGTGTTTGTGCCTGCGTTTTCCGATTGCTCCGCCGGTTTCGGCTTTGTAGCCCACCAGACGGAACACCCGGAAGCCCATGTTTCTATTGACAGCGCCAAAGACTTTTTGGAATTAACCAAAATCAAAATCAAAGCCAAAGAAACCGGGCTTATGATGTGGTCCGGCGGCGTACCGAAAAACTTTGCGCAAGACACCGTTGTAGCGGCCGAAGTGCTGGGCGCGGATACCCCGATGCACAAATACGCCGTGCAAATCACGGTTGCGGACGTGCGCGACGGCGCGCTTTCCGGCTCTACCTTAAAGGAAGCCTCCTCTTGGGGTAAAGTTTCCACCGCCTTGGAACAAATGGTTTACGGAGAATGCACCACGCTGATTCCGCTTATCATCGGCTACGGCTATCACAAAGGCGCGTGGAAGAAACGCACCGCCTCCAACTACATAAAATTCTTGCAGGATGAAGATAAAAAGGTGGCCGCGTTAAGAGCTAAAAAAGCCAAAAAATAATGCGGTTTATCAAAACCCTGTCAGCTGTTCTTGTGATACTGGTCTGCCCGTGTGCGTTTTGCTACGGGCAGCTCAGTTTTTCGGGGGTGAACGGGGAAAAAGGCTACGCCGCGTTGCGCGGCCAGTACAAGCTGGATTTAGATAACGGCCTTGTGCTGACCCCGGAGTACGGCTATTACCGCCGGTCCGATAAAGAAGAAGACGAAGCCGGCTCTACTTCCCGCTACGGCTTGCAGGCTTCGTACGATGTGACGGACGATTGGACGGCTTATGCTTTGGCCCGGTGGGTGCCGCTGGCGCTGGATTTCCAAAGTATAGAATACGCCGCGGGAGTACGTTGGGTTCCTTTTTATAAAAAGGGAATGTTCAAAGCCCCGCTGCTGGGCTTGCAGGCGGGCCAAATCCGGTATGATGTATACAGCGACGCACTGGATAACCCGCTGGAACACGCTTATTCCCCAACGGAAACTTTTGCCCGCGCCGAGGCGGAAACATACGCCCGTAAACTGCGCTTGCGGGGTATCTACCGGAAAGTGATAAAATATAGTAGTCAGCCTCCCAGCGGTGTCAGCACCAACTGGGCGGATGTGCCGTTTATGGTAGCGGTGGTACAAGGGTTTATTAAAGAAAGCTCCGCCCTGCAACTGGCGTATCCCACCCGCAACATTACGCCGTACGCCTCTTGGGTGCGGTATAAATATGCGGACCACCGGGCTTTTGCCACTGCCGTCAGCGCGGGGATTGCTTTACACTTTTGGGATATGGACTTCAGCGGCGGGGTGGAAGTGTTTGAGCCTAAGCGGCAAGCCAACCGCAAAACGTATTTTTCCATGACGGTAGAATCTAAATTTTAGGAGGCCCCATGCCGGATACAGAATTGCATTGTAAAATAGACGAAGGCCAATTTTCTTTAGCCATGTTTTTAAGCCGGTTATTAACCGGGCTTACCCTGCTATATGTGACGGCCGGATGCCTGCTTTTTTACCGGGAATTTTTATACAATTTAACCGCCTTGCGGGTGCCTTTTTCCGTTCCGGCGGGGTTTGTGTTGGTGGTGGCGGAGCTGTTTTGCGCGCTGTTTTTAATTTTAGGTTGGTATACCCGGGTGGCGGCGGCAGTGGGGTTTTTGTGCAGCTGTGCATGCGCCTGGGCGTTTTTTGCCGGAGATTTGAACAAAATGTTTGCGGCGTTTTGTGTGTTGTTAGCCACGCCGCTGTTGACGGTGGCCTTGTTGGGGCCCGGGCGCATTAGCTTGGATTTTAAGCACGCCCAACGCCGCTATACAAAACGCATGAGAGGATAATTTTATGGAAATGTTTGACGAAAATAATAAATATGTAAGTTTAGCCAATAAATACCGCCCGCAGACGTTTGAAGATATGGTCGGGCAGGAAAACATTTCCAAAACGCTCAAAAACGCGCTGAAACTGGGGCGTATCGCGCACGCATATTTGTTTTACGGCCCGCGCGGTTGCGGCAAAACCACCACGGCGCGCATTTTAGCCAAAGCGCTCAACTGCACCGGCAACGGGCACACCAAACCCACGGATGAACCCTGCGGCAAATGCCCCCAATGTTTGGAAATTGCCCAAAGCAGTGATTTGGACGTGCTGGAGTTGGACGCCGCCAGTAATACCCAGGTGGAAAAAGTGCGCGAAGCCATTATTGATACGGTGGCGTTGGCTTCTTCTCGGGACCGTTTTAAGGTGTTTATTTTGGACGAAGTCCACATGCTTTCCACCAGTTCTTTCAATGCGCTCTTAAAAACCATTGAAGAACCGCCCGCCCATGTGGTATTTATTTTAGCCACTACGGAAAAACACAAAGTGCCCGCCACCATTGTCAGCCGTTGCCAAACCTTCCGTTTCCGCCCGATAACGGTGGACGAAATCAGCACGCACCTGTTGGACCTGGCCGAACGCCACCGTATCAATAATCCCCCCGCGGCCGCGCGAATTATTGCCAAAAACGCGGGCGGCGCCATGCGTGACGCGCTCACCCTGTTGGACCGCGCGATTGCTTATTCCGGCGAGCGGATTGACGAAAAATTAGTGGGCGAAATGCTGGGCCTCACGCCGGATGAATTAATTGCCCAAGCCGTAAACGCTTTAACGCAAAAAGATTCCGCCGCCTTGCACCAGGTGTTTGAAACCTTAAAAAACGAGGGCTTTGATGCCAACGCTTTCTTAAAAGATTTGAAAAACACGCTGGGCGATTTGTTTTATTTTTCATTGGGCCAGGGGGAAGAACCGTTTGACGGCGCCAAAGCCATTACCGCGCAAGTTTCGTCCGGCTTTTTGGCGGCGCTGTCGCGCAAAGTAAATAAACTGATAGAAGAAGTAAAATTTTCCGATAATACCCTGGTCAGCGCGGAAGTGGGCCTGTTTACCGTCATGGACAGCTGTTTGGATATAGACGGCTTTATCCGCCGCCTGGAGGCGTTGGAGCGCGGGGAAGTTTCTTCTTCCCGCCCGTCCGGCCCGGCCCCTGCGCCCCGCCCGGCGGTGCAAGCGGCCCCGGTTTCCAAACCGCGCCCGCACACGGCGGCACACGCGGCAAACCCAACCCCTGCGCCGGAGCCTGCGCAAACCCACGCCGCAACGGATGATGCCGTAGCCGCCCTGCTGGATAGTGACCCGGTCGCCAGTGAGGAGCCGTTAAGCACCCCGGCGGTGCAACCGGCCCCGGCTATGCGCCCGGAGCCGAAAGCCGCCTCCGGCGCGCCGTTGACGGACAGACAACTTTGGGATAAACTGCTGGTGCATTTTTCCAAAAGTTTATTTGTGTATGATGTGATGCTCAACAGCCGGGTAGCGTTTAACGGGGATGAATGGACTTTGTCTTTTGCCCCCGGGAAAGAATTTTACCGCGTGCCCGCCCAAACCAAACTGCCGGAAATGGAAGCAGCGGCGTTCCAAATCAGCGGGCGCAAAATTAAATTTTTATTAGCCTCCACGCCTTCTTCGGCCCCCGCGCCTGCGGCCCCGCGTGCGGCGGCTCCGGCCCGTAGCGCGGCTCCGGCCTCTAAAAAAGCGGAGCCGCTCAGCCGGGAAGAGCCTTTTGTAAAGGCGGATTTTTCGGCTGATGTAGACCCGCAAGCGCAGGAAACAAAAGCCCCGCAGGTGGTTCCGGCCGAGGATACGCCGGAAGAATTAAAAGATTTGTTTAGTGTTATCCCCGGGGAGTTAATGGCGTAATATGAAAAGTTTGGACCGTTTAATCCGCGCGTTTAGGCGCTTGCCGGGGGTGGGCCCGCGGCAGGCGGAACGCTTTAGCGCGTATTTTTTGCGGGCCTCGCAAGGGGAAACCGAAGAATTTATTGCCGCACTGCTGGCCTTAAAAGAAGAAGTAAAACTTTGCCCCGTCTGTTTTGCGTATTGCGAGGGGGAAAAGTGCGAAATCTGCTCCGATACGGACCGCCAGCAAGATACTATTTGCGTGGTGGAAGACCCGCAGGATATTGAATCCATAGAAAAAACAGGCGCGTACAAAGGCTTGTACCATGTGTTGCATGGGGCCATTTCCCCCATGGAAGGGCGCGGCGCGGAGCAAGTAAAAGTAAAAGAATTGTTAGAGCGCGTACAAAATGCCAAAACCCCCATCCGCGAAGTAATTATTGCCACCGACCCGGACAGCGAGGGCGAAACCACCGCCCTGTATCTGGCCGATTTATTGCGCGGCATGGTGGATAAAGTATCGCGTATCGGCTATGGGGTTCCCTTGGGCGGCGATATTGATTATATTGACGAAATGACCCTGGGCTACTCCTTAAAAGGCCGCACCAAACTGTAATGCACCCGTCTGTGTACAAACGCCCGCTGTTGTGGCTGTTGGCGTTTGTGCTGTTGGGGGTGAGTTGTTTTTACAACCCGCACCCCGCCGCGCAGGATGTTTCCCGCTTTATAACCAAAGAACCCGTCACGCTGGTTGGCCGCGTGGACGGGTTTTCTGCCTATAAAAAAGATTCCCATAATGTAATAGTAAAAGTGCAAAGCGTAAACGGTGTTCCGGCCACCGGGCGGGTGTATGCGCGTATTAAAGAAACCCCGGCTCAATGGCAAGACGTCATCCGCCTGGAAGGCAAATTACAAAAGCCGTACAATGTGGAGCTTTTAGGCAATTTTGCCTGGGGCGATTATCTGGCGGTAAAAGGCGTATTTGCGGAAATCCGCGCGGAAAATTTTACGTTGGAGCGCCCGGCTATGGGGTTGTTCCGGGCGGTGCGGGCGGTAAGGCAGGATATTTTGCAAACTTTTTCGGAAGCGTTCGGCCCGGAGTTAGCCGGCATTGCGGGCGGCGTGGTGTTGGGCGAGCGGGGCGAAACGGACCCGGCACTTTATACCGCGTTTCAGGATAGCGGTGCCATTCACTTGTTGGTAGCCTCCGGCGGGAATGTGGGGTTCGTCACGCTGATGGTACTGGGGGTGCTCGCTTGGGTGGGGGTAGGCCGGCGGCGCAGTACGCTGGTGGCGCTCTTGGCGGCGGGCGTGTATACTTTGGTGGCCGGGGCGGATGCGCCGCTTGTGCGCGCTTATTTTATGGCGGTCTGTGCGTGTGTGGGGTTTTTAATCAACCGCAACAGCGGGGTGTTCCAGGGGTTATTGCTTTCTTGTTTGATGTTGGTGGCGGGCAGTCCGTCTGTGGTGTTTGAAACAGGCTTTCAAATGTCTTTTCTGGCCACGGCGGCTATTATTATTTGTTTATCTAATTGGACTCCGCCTGCTAAATGGCCGCGCGCGGTGCGGTTTTTTGTGCAGATTTTTTTGGCCACGCTTTCCACCCAACTGGCGCTGCTGCCGGTGTTTACCAATGTGTTTTATAAAGTGTCCATTACCGGGCTCCTCTCCAATATGCTGTTGGTGCCGTTGGCTTCCGGCATAATGGGGTTAGGGTTTGCTTTTTACGCGCTTTCCTGTTTGCATGTGGGGTTTGTTTTACAATGGGCGTTGTGGGCGGCCTTGTGGCTGTTCAAAATACTCGTGGTATTTTTTGCTTCTTTTTCGTTTTCGTCTTTGCCGGCCGCGGCTTGGCCCGGGTGGGCGGTGGCGGCGTATTATATTGGTTTGTTTTGGGTGTTTAATGCCCCGCGGTGGAGTTTTGCCAAAAAGTTGGCGCCCTATGGGGCCGCCTTGCTCCTGCTCCTGTGGGCGGGGCAACTTTGTTTTACTCCGGAGCTAAAAATTTGGCTCTTGCGGGAGTGGAACTCCCCGGTTATTTTAGTGCGCACGAAAGCCGGGCAGACTTTGTTATTCGGCGCCGCCATAGACGGCGAAAAACTGGCCCGCGCCGTATTAAAAAGCGGCGTGCGGCGGGTGGACGGCGTGTTTTTAAGCACCGCTTCCGCGCGGGAACAAAAAGGGCTGGAAGAACTGCAAGCGCTGTTGCCCGTCGGCCCAGTGTTTCGGCCGTTTGCCGGGCACAACTGGCCCGGGGAAACGGCCGCCTTCGGCCCAACGCGGGTGACGGCACAATGGGGCCTGCACGCACGCAAAGACGGCGGCACCTGGCGCACGCGGGGGTATGCGGGCACGGGGAAAGAGTCGCTTTCCTATCAAATAGAATATGCCGGGGCAAAAGTGCAAACGGGCTCGGGCAATTATTGGGTGCAAACGCCGTCCGGCGCACTGCGCAGTGAACAAAATAAAACCGTTTTTGCGCGGATTTAAGCTATAATAAAGACAGAGGACTTTTTTATGAACGAACACGAACTACAAGAACATCAGCGCTTTTTGAAACGTGCCATAGAATTAGCCGCCGAAAATATGCAAACCGGAAAAGGCGGCCCTTTTGGTGCCGTGATTGTAAAAGACGGCAAAATTTTGGCGGAAGGGTTCAACCAAGTGACCTCCGCCAACGACCCTACCCGCCATGCGGAAGTGGATGCTATCCGCAAAGCGTGCCAAAAATTAAACGCGTTTGAATTAAAAGATTGCGTGATTTATTCTTCTTGCGAACCGTGCCCGATGTGTTTGGGCGCTATTTATTGGGCGCGCCCCAAAGCGTTGTACTTTGCGGCGGACCGTTTTTGCGCGGCCAAACACGGCTTTGACGATAAATTTATTTATGACGAAATCACCCAGCCGGCCGACAAACGCTCTATTCCCACCGTGCGTATTGTGCTAGACGGCGCGGAAGAACCGTTTGAAATTTGGAGCAGCCGCACGGATAAAATAGAATACTAAAAATTTTATTTTATATGGTAAAAGACCCGCTTTTCCGGCGGGTCTTTGCGTTTTATAAACAAACCGGCATTTTGCCTTGTGCCGCGCGGTGCCCTAGTAAAAGGGCGGCGGCCTCTTGCTGGAACGCGGGGAGCGGGCAAAACGCCTGCAAAACGGCACTTACGGCCCCTTTTAGGGGAAGGGCCGCAAAAGGGCTCCCCAAACAAACAAGCGCGCTTTGGCGGGCCTGTCTGGCGGCTTGTAAGGCGCGGTTTTCGTCTTGCGGTGTTAAGCGGATGTGCCCCTTGAAAGATTTGTAATTCGCCAGGGAAATTATCAGCACTTTATCGGCGGGGCTGTCTGTTAGTTGTATGCCGGATTGGGTTAACTTTTCCCGCAAAACGGCCCACCCGGCTTGCTCGTCATCCCCCAGGACTACCGCGCGCACCCGCTCCCCTGCCCGCAACCTAAAAGCGCCGTCCCATACGCAAGCGGCGCGTGCCGTTCGCCGGTTGAAGTCTTCCAATTCCGCGTGCGTGGGGGGAACAACGGGCGTTGCTTGGTTGCTCCGGGCACAGAGTGCGTCCAGTTGGGCGTGGGCCGCGCGGAGCAAAGCGGGCGCGGGGGAATTTTTTATATGCAAAAAACGGCTGACTTTGTGCGGGTCGTTCATGGCCAGCAGAATGTGCGCCCCGGCGTTTAAGGCTTCGCGGGCGGCGTGACATTCGTCCCCAATGGCGCGCATAAGCAGTGCGTCTGTCAGCACGCACCCTTTCCAACCCAGTTTTTCTTTTAATAACCCGGTAGTAATGGCGGCGGATAAAGAGGCCGGCTCCCGCGCGTCTAACGCGGGCACTTTCAAATGCCCGGTCATTACTCCGTCTGCCAGCGGCAGTAAAGCGGCAAACGGTTTTAATTCCGCTTGGAACAGTTCTTCCGGCGTGCGGCTTAAAACAGGCAAAGCCAAATGGGAATCCACCCGGGTTTGCCCATGCCCCGGAAAATGCTTCAGGCAGTTGAGCGCGCCGCCCTTTGCAAGCCCTTTCATCAGCGCCCCCGCCAAACGGATAACCGCTTGCGGGTGGGCGGAAAAGGCGCGCGTGTTTACAATGGGGTTGTCCGGCGTGTCGGCCAGGTCTGCCACCGGGGCAAACACCCAATCCACCCCCAACGCGCGGGCGGCGCGTGCCGTTAAAAACCCTTTTTCAAAAGCAAGTTCTTGGCTGTCTGCCGCGCCCAGGGCCATATTGGGGGCCAGGCGGACGGAGTCTTTCACCCACCGCCCCAGGCCGTCTTCGTAATCGGCGCAGATTAAAATTTTTTCCCAGGGGGAAGCCTTACGCCCGCGGGCGCAAAATTCTTTTATTTGCGCACCGGTTCCGCCGTATAAACAAAACCCGCCCACCCCCGCGCGGGCTAATTCTTCGCCTTGTTGCCAGGTGTTTTTATCAAACCAAAATCCGGGGAAAATCAAACGGTTTATTTGCATAATGTAATTTTACCCAGTACGGCATTTTTCCGGGCCCCGGTGGCGCGGGCACAATGGTTGATTTTCCCGTGCAGGGCATAGTGGGCCATAACCGCAAACGCGGCGCTTTCTTTGGTAAGCGGGTGGAGCCCCATTTCTTGCGTGGTGTGTACTTGTGCGTGCGGGTTTAAGGTTTGCAAGTTATCCAGTAAAGTTTGGTTGAACGCCCCGCCGCCCGATACCCAAATTTGGGTGCGGCACGCGGACGGCAAAAAGTCTAACGCGCGCGTAATAGGTTTTGCACCGTC
>OQVO01000089.1_pt1 | contig 29987 bp, 27 predicted proteins | sample 1691511 | NCBI WGS metagenome assembly OQVO01 (sample SAMN03418254, study PRJEB22391) | human gut metagenome | biome: human-gut; feature: organic feature; material: feces | host: Homo sapiens | place: Tanzania | collected 2013-01 | reverse complement strand
CCTATTATACACCAAACATTTCATTTTTGCAATACTTATTGTAAAATTTTTTTAATAAATTTTATAAAATTTTATTTCTTCCTATTTATGGTTCTAAATTTTTCTTTATAAAGTCACTTTGTATTACTATGATACCTAGTGAAAAAAAGAAAAAATGCGATAGATTTTTAACTGAACTACTTGATTTTAATTAAAATCAGTGTTATTATTTGAAATATAGATTGAATTTTATTTTAAATGTTTAATTAAAGGAGAGATATGTATGCAAAATAAATCCGGTAAAATCAGTATCCGCGAAAAGATCTGTTACGGCTTGGGAGATTCTTCCGCCAACATCTTTTTCGGTATGACCATGATGTTCCTTCCGTATTTCTATACGGATGTCGTCGGCCTGACGGCAGGTGCCATGGGTACTCTTTTCCTCATCGCCCGTCTTGTCGATGCTTTTTCCGACCCTTTCATTGGCAATTTTGCTGACCGCCATAAGACAAAGTACGGCCACTACCGTCCTTTCCTTCTTTATCTGGCCATCCCGTACGGCCTTTCCTGTTTTCTTGTTTTCCTCGCACCCTCCCTTCCTTATACAGGGAAACTCATTTATGCATTCGTAACCTATATTTTCCTCATCCTGATGTATGCTGGCACAGTAGTGCCATATGTCGGACTTCTTTCTGTCCTGACAGACAATCCATCAGAGCGCTTGTCCATCAATTCCTATCGCTTCCCACTTGCCAAGTCAGCATTTCTGCTCTGTTCTGCCGTTGTCCCGATGTTTGTTGCCTCGTATGATAAAGCCAATGAAGCCCAGGCTTACAGCCATGCCATGATCATCATAGGGATACTCGCTGTCTGCTGCACGCTGGCCTGCTTCTTTGGCACGAAGGAACGCAGCAAACCGCTCATCGTCAAAGATGAGCATGACACTCTTATCTCGAAGATCAAGATCATTGCCAAGACTAGAACACTGCGCAGCTTCTACATTTTCTTTGCCCTTACACAGGCCGCTTTCACATTTAAAGGCAGTTCTGTCATCTACTACGCAAAATATTACCTTGGCCAGAACGATGCTTACCTCACATTCCTTCTTTCAGCCTTCTCAATTGCTGGCATCGTGGCACCGATTGTTTCCATGTGGCTCATCCGCAAAAAAGTCTTCAATAAACTTGCCATGCTGAAAGTCGCTACACTCGGTGCTGCCATCACAGCTGTCCCAGTTCTCATCATTCCTTCCGAGTATTACCTTGTCTCTTCCCTGTTCCTAATCCTCTCGACGTTCTTCGGAGAACTCGGTATCGTAGTTTACTGGGCTCTGCCAGCTGACTGCGCAGATTACTGCCAACTCAAATTCAACAAGAAAATGGCTGGTGTCCTCGGCGCTGTAGCCCTGTTCTCTCAAAAATTCGCCATGAGCATTGTCGGTGCTGGCATCGGCCTAGTACTCTCAATCGTCTGCTATCAGCCAGGCGCAGCTGTAACGCCAATGGTAGCCAACGGCATTCTCACCATCACGGCTGCTCTGCCAATCGCCTGCCACGTCATCAGCTACTACTTCCTCAAACAGTACGATCTCGATGAATCTGCAGTTCGCAAGATTCATTTAGAACTTGCCGGCATGTATGCTCAGGCTGAACAAGCAAAATAATTACACTGTGTTATAATAGAAAGGATTTTAGGATATGGATAAAAATACCATCATCAGCATTAGCCGCCAGTACGGCAGCGGCGGCCGCGAAGTAGCCCAACTTCTCGCGGATAAAACAGGATTCCATCTCTATGACCGTCAGATCATCGATTCGGCAGCCAAGGAACTCGGCATCAGCAATTGGAATGAAGATAAGCTCAAGGAGCTAGAAAACAGCAAGCCCGCGCCCCTCGGTTTTATTCCATTCCATTCCTTCGGTATCGGTGAAGGGCCATCTGATACTAGCATGTTCGTCGCGGAATCCAAAATCATCCGCAAACTGGCAAAATCCGGCTCCTGCATCATCCTCGGCCGCTGCGGTGATTTTGTCCTGCGCGACTTTGCCAAGCATTATTCCTTCTTCATTTGTGCCGACGACGACTTCCGCACGGAGCGTGGCTACAGCGAGTACAACGGTAAAAGTCTCAAAGAAATCAAAGCCGAAGATCAAAAGCGTGCAGATTATTATGAATACTACACCGGTGAAAAATGGGGGCAGCCGGAAAAATATAGTCTTTCCATAAACTCATCTAAAACCTCGCTCGACAAAGCTGCTGACCTGATCATCAGCTATGTCAATCTCCTCCAGGCCTAACAATCCATAAAAAGAGCCATTCCAAGGAGTGGCTCTTTTATTATCAAAAGGAATATCGATATTTCATTGCTTTACTATCTTACAGAGACGTGATAAACTTTTAATTGACATTGAATGAATTTCAATTTAGTATTTTAATATATTTGAAGCAGGAGGCATCAAAAATGGCAACAGTTACAATAAAAGATATCGCAGAACAGTTAGGTGTTTCACCCGCTACCGTCTCTCTTGCTTTAAATGGACGTCACGGTGTCAACGAAGAGACACGTATTTCTGTACTCAACCTTGCGAACGAACTCGGTTACAAGGGTACCACCATCAAAAAAATTACACAGCATCAAGGGATTATCAATTTCCTGATTTACCGCAAATCCGGCCGTATCCTCACCAATACACAGTTCTTCACCCACCTTATTGAAGCTGTTGAAAAAGCTGCGCGTGCGAATCGCTGCCAGTTGACCATCACCTACTGCGATGGTCAGGATAATCTGCAGACCAGCATCGCGGAAGCCGCAGCCGGCCAGTCCATCGGCATCTTGATGCTTGGTACTGAAATGGAACAGAATGATCTGACTTTCGTCGAAAAATCTTCCCTGCCAATCGTAATCCTTGACAATGAACTCGTAGCCTCCTCTCTCGATATGATATCCATCCACAATCTCGATGGGGTATGGCGTGCTGTCGAATATCTCAGCACACAGGGATTCCACAATATCGGCTATCTCCGCAGCTCTGTGCCCATCACGAATTTTGCGATGCGCTATATGGGCTATACCTATGCCCTACATCATTTTGGTGGCGAACTCGATACAGCAAAAGTCTATAAGCTTTCGCCGACCATTGAGGATGCACAGAAAGATATGCAGGCTCTACTCGAACAGGGCATCAAAGTACCGCGCGCCCTGCTCGCTGACAATGACCTAATTGCCCTTGGCGCCATGAGAGCCCTTCAGGAAAAAGGACTGCGTATTCCAGAAGATGTAGCCATCATCGGTTTTGATAATATTCCCTTAGCCGAATATACCCGTCCATCCCTCTGCTCCATCGAGGTTTCCTGTGAAGATCTTGGTTGTCGTGCCGTTGAGACTCTGCTCTGGCGCATCCAGAATCCCACAGCCACACCGCAGAACATCGCTACGGGAACAAAGCTTGTCATTCGAGAAAGCGTTGGCAGGGCTGAGAAGCCTCATGATTCACCAAGCGAATGATCGTCGTTTAGTACGGTACAAGCCATGAGCAAACAATTCGCCGTACAATAAATATTTCCTTTAGAAAAAGGCAAAACCTACCTATACGGCTTTTTGCTTGAATTCATAACTATATTTAATATTTAGCCAAAAATAAAACCGACCTCCAAAAATTAGATTTTAGATCTAACTTTTGGAGGTCGTTGCAATTTTCACAGTTGCTATAGCTAACCTGCTTAAATGGAGAAGCGGTTTAGCTCGCCCTGCAGCTTGCTTGACAGTTCAGCCAAGGCATTGGAAGCAATCTGTATCTCCTGCATTGAGGCAAGCTGTGACTGACTTTTATCACTGATATATTTCATACCTTTGGTATTTTCCTCAAGATAAGCGGAAATATCATGTACTGCCTGCTGTACCTGCTGGCTGCCATCACGCTGTTTATCAGACAACATCTTAATTTCGTTAATCTTGCTGGTAAGATTTTCGATGGAAGCAAAAATCTCTTTAAAGGAATCCACGGTCTGACGTACAGACAACACGCCAGTCTCTACGCCTTGGCAGCTTCTATCCATATTTTGGATTGCCATCGTCGTTTCATTTTGTACCTGAGTGATAATTTTAGCAATCTCCTTGGCTGCTTCATCGGTCTGATTTGCTAACTTGGAAACCTCCTCAGCCACAACGGCAAAGCCACGGCCATGCTCACCTGCCCTAGCTGCCTCAATAGCTGCATTTAAAGAGAGTAAATTGGTCTGTTCGGCAATCTCGCTGATGGTATCTACGATATGACCAACCTGATTGGATTTATCACCTAGCTCAGCAATTGCGCTGGCCGTAGCATTAACATCCGACTGAATGGTCAGCATCTGCTGTACAGCTGAATCTGACTTGCGTGAACCATCGTCTGCTATCTTCTGGCTATCAACTGCAGCCGTTGCCGCTGCATCAGCTGCATTGACTGTTGAGTCAATCGCATCCACCATATCCGTAATTGTAGCAATAGAATCATGGGAAACAGCAAGCTTGGCCTGAGTATTCTTTGCAGCCTCTTCCATATGCTTTTTGGTTTCCGTTGCAATATCCACCACAGACTCTACCGTAGCAGAAAGTTCTTCAGAAGCCGCTGACACGCTCTCGCCAGTTTCTGCAGATTTGAAAATCAATTTTTTCAAACTATCTACTGTCTTATTAAAGCTTTCCCCTAAAGCACGGATTTCTTCCAAACCATTATCGGTTTCAATTTTCTGACGCAAATCACCATTGGAAATTCTCTGTAATGCTCCAAGCACTTCATTCAACGGACTGGTAATACCAGCTGACAAGCGGATGGCTGCCAATACGCTGATAATAAAGGCTACAGCTGCCAACACCAAATCTATCAAGGCAATTGACCAAAAATGACGGTAAATATCTGCTAGAGGCTGATAGGTAATAACTCCCCAGCCATAGTCTTCAACAGGTGCATAAGCAATCAATGAATCAACGCCCATACTGGAATTGCCCTGCATTGTACCTGTTTCACCCTTGGTAACTGCAGCTGCATAAGGCAACTCCATCAAACTATCCTTGTTCTCAATACTTGATTTGTCAGGATGAGCCATCAATACGCCATTTTTGTCAATGATATCCATATACCCAGTCTCACCCATGACTATGCTGTCCGTAGTATCCCATAGTGATTTAAGAGATATATCGGAAGCAACTACTCCGACAATTTCACCGTTTGCTCCCCTAATAGGATCGGCAATAGTCAGGCATAAGTGCTTCGTTGTGGATGATACATAGGCCTCCGTGGCAAAACTATCCCCCTTGATAGCTGCCTTGAAATACTCTTTTTCTGCGCGATTAGCCAGCTTGCCGCTAGAACGTACAATCTGATTACCATCCTTGTCCAACACGGCAATCAACTCAAACTGATTATTCTTTGCCTGTATATCCTTAATTGCCTGCAACATCTGCTCAGGCTGCATAGCACGTACAGAGGGCATAGCTGCAATAGCCATATTAGTCCCCCGATAAGCATCAATATTGTGCTTGAATGCGGCCGCCATCTGCTGGTTGAACTGCAAATCTGCCTGCACGGTTGTTTCTTTCAAACTGCCAAGTAAAGTAATACAATTAATGACAAATAAAATCAGCAAAGGTACACAGGAAAAAAGCACAAACAGCATCATCAGCCGTGACTTTAATGAATGATTCATTGAAAATTCCTCCTATTTAGGCAATTAACATACTTATTTGTCAATTGCCAGTTCTTTTTAATTATAATACCGTACATGAACAAATTCAACTAATTTTATCTATATTCCCTGGCTTTTTGCGTGCTATTTCAAGTTTTCTGCCACTGTTTTATAGATTTCTTCATCACTTATGGCGCCATGGCGAATAATAACAGGTTTACTGCCAGTGCAGTCTACAATAGTGGATTCTCTGCCGATGGCGCAAGAGCCACCATCCAAGATCATGGCCAGCCGCCCAGCCATATCCCCAAAGACATCTGCCCCACTCTTGGGGCTTACATGTCCAGAAATATTGGCACTGGGCACCGCCAAAGGCGCCCCCACAGCCTGCAATACTGCCAAAGCCACAGGATTATCCGGAATGCGAATCCCTACTGTATCCCTACCGCCAGTCACCAACTCTGGCACCTGAGGTGACTTAGGCAACACCACCGTAATCGGCCCAGGAGCAAATTTATCTAACAATTTCCTAGCCATCAGTGGCACATAAGCAGCTATCTGCTGAATCATATTCACATTAGCCACCTGCAGAGAAAAAGCCTTGCCAACTGGACGATTCTTGGCCGCATAAAGCCTTTCCACTGCCTCCGCATTCAAGCCTAAAGCACCAATACCATAGACGGTTTCCGTAGGAAAAGCCACCAACTCACCAGCTTTCAAAAGTTGAGCAGCCCTTTGAATCTCCCTTTGCTGACGGGACACATCCCTGATGTGCACCATTTCTGTAGGCTGATTAAAAATATCTTCCATATTTATCCCTCTCCATTTTAGGCCTTCCACAGGATTACTACCCGCTCAATCCCAGCCAAATCCCGCAGAATTTCACATTTGCCCCACTGGCTCATGTCTTTAGCCAATGCTTCCAACTGACAAGCCTGATGAATGCCAACTTCCATAGCCAAAAAACCGCCATCTTTCAGCAAATCACCGGATTCTGCCAGCAAACGACGATAAAAATCCAAACCATCCTCGCCGCCATCCAGTGCTCCCATTGGCTCATAAGCCTTTACATCGGAAGCTAAAGTAGCAATATCTGCCTTGGGAATATAAGGTGGGTTAGAAACTATAGCATTCAGCAGCTCTCCCTTGGCCTTCAAAGGTGCCAGCAAATCCCCCTGGAAAAACTCCACCCGCTGGGATAACCCCAGAGAAAGGCTGTTTTCCTGGGCTACCGCCAATGCTCCCGGCGAATTATCCACCGCCATAGCTCTTAGCTTAGGAAGATAATTCAAAAGAGATAAGCAAATAGCTCCTGTGCCAGTGCCAATATCTGCCAAGGTAGTATTTTCCCCGGCTGCTGGCAATCTCTGCAACACAGCTTCCACCAGAATCTCCGTATCGGGACGAGGTATCAGAGTATCTTTTGTTACCTTGAAGTCCAAGCCCATAAAATCCCGATGGCCAGTAATATAAGCTACCGGCTCATGTTGTACCCTCCTTTTGATACATTCTCTATAAGCTGCCAGCTCTGACTGCTCCAAAGGCTGATCAAAATGCACATAAAGGTAAATCCGCTCTGGCCGATTGAGCACATGAGCCAGCAAAACCTCTGCATCCAGCCGGGGAGAATCCAGCTGAGCCTTCTGAAAATACTCCTCTGTCCATTTTAGAATTTTCCCAATGGTCCAAACATCTGACATATTATTGCACCTTTTTCAGTCTTTCTGCCTGATCTGCTGTAATCAAGGCATTTATCAGCTCATCCAGCTGACCATTCAGCACAGACTCCAGCTTATGCAGGGTAAGGCCAATACGATGGTCAGTAACCCGTCCCTGAGGGAAATTATAGGTTCTGATTCTCTGACTCCGGTCTCCAGAACCTACCTGGCTCTTACGGTCTGCCGCAATGGCATCAGCCTGCTGCTGCTGTGCCTGCTCCAGCACTCTGGCTCTCAGCACACGCATGGCCTTTTCCTTGTTTTTCAACTGGGATTTTTCATCCTGACACTGTACCACAATACCTGTTGGCAAATGGGTAATACGAATGGCAGATTCAGTTTTATTTACATACTGACCACCAGCACCACCAGCCCGATAGGTATCAATCCGCAGCTCCTCTGGGCGAATGTCCACATCTACTTCATCCGCCTCTGGCAATACAGCCACCGTAACAGCAGAAGTATGTATGCGTCCACCAGATTCTGTAACAGGCACCCGCTGTACTCTATGGGTACCGCTTTCGTACTTCAGCTTGCTATAAGCTCCCTGTCCCTCTACGGCAAAGGAAATTTCCTTGAAACCGCCAATTTCGGTAGGATTGGCATCCATAATATTGACCTTCCAGCCCTGGGCCTCAGCATAACGGGAGTACATTCTAAACAAATCCCCAGCAAAAAGGGCAGCCTCCTCGCCACCAACACCGCCACGGATTTCTACAATAACATTCTTGTCATCATTAGGATCTCTAGGCAGCAGCAAAATAGGCAGCTGTTCATCCAGCGCCTCCTTGCGGGCTCTCAACTCTGCCAGCTCCTCCTCCACCATATGGCGGAACTCATTATCATCAATGCCCTCGGACAGCATATTCTTGTCGTCCTCAATGCCGGTACAAACCTGCTTATATTCCCGATAGGCTGTAACAATAGGCTCCAAGCCAGCATGCTCCCGATTGTAGCGCTGCCAGCGGGACATATCCTCCAATACAGAAGGATCACTTATCAGGGATTCCAGCTCCAGATATTTGTCCTCTACAGCCTGCAATTTATCCATCATATTCATATATTAATACACTCCATCTCTATAATCCCCACTGCCGGCAGGAATTTTATCAGCAGGCAGTACCGCCTTGGCAGACTCAATAGCCACCTCCAGCATATCCGGCTCTGGCTCTCTAGTGGTTAAACGCTGCAGCCACAGCCCCGGCTTTACAGCCCAGCCTAGGAGACAGCTATCAGAATTTGCCGAAAATCTAATAATCTCATAGGAAATACCTGCCACCACTGGCAGCAGCACAATTCTGCTTACAATTCGCTCTATCAGGCTAGGCCAGCCTAGAAAGGCAAAAACAAAAATACTTACCAACATTACAATCAGCAAAAAAGAAGTGCCACAGCGCTTGTGAAATCTGGTATGCTTCATGGCATTTTCCACCGTCAAGGCCTCTCCCGCCTCAAAGCAGGCAATGGTCTTATGCTCTGCCCCATGATATTGGAAAACTCGCTGAATATCCTTCATGCGGGAAATTCCCACAATATAGGCTATAAAAATAAACAGCCGTAACAGCCCCTCCATAAGATTCAAAAAAACTGGATCCTCTGTAATGCTGTGAAAAAGCTTGGCTGCCCCAGTAGGAATAGCAATAAACAAAACAGCTGCCAGCACAAAGGCAAAAGCAATGGTTCCTGCCAGCTCCCTATCAGAAAGCTGTTCCTCCTCTTCCCCAGCCATCTGAGCAGAATAACCCAGGGAACGAATACCAATAACCAAGGATTCTATCAGGGACACACAGCCTCGTAACAGAGGCTTTTTCAGTACTGGATATCTATCGCTAATAGAATTCACAGGCCGACTGTTTATTTCAATTTTACCCTCCGGGGTGCGGACTGCTGTAGCTGTCAGCTCCGGCCCCCGCATCATAACGCCTTCAATAACAGCCTGACCGCCGATAGTAATTTTCTTCTCTTCCATATCTATGTAAATCCTTTCTCAAAAGGCTATTCATACAAAAAAAGAGCAGGACAATCCGTCCTGCTCTCCCAGTTCTTATTTTGCGTAACGCTTGTTGAACTTCTCAATACGACCACCAGCTGCGATATCACGCTGACGACCGGTGAAGAAAGGATGGCACTTGGAGCAAACATCAACTCTCAGCTCAGCCTTAGTGGAGCCAGTAGTGAAGGTATTGCCGCAACCGCAGATAACCTTTGCCTCAAAGAATTCTGGATGAATCCCGTTCTTCATATATATACACCTCGCTTCTTCCCATATTGGGCGTATTACAAGTCCTCTCTGCGAAGACTTGGTCCGACTTAGCTTCCCAAAATGGGACAAAGCCGAAAAAATCAACTTCCCGGATTCAAAATCCGACTTGTGATATTATATCATAGCCCCCATTCTGGCGCAACAAATAATTAGAAAAAAATGTTGAAATTTTACCCACTTTACACCATAATGTATACATTGAAAGAGTAAAAATGTTTGTTTATTGAGAGGTATAATTTATGAGCGAAAAAGATCCTACTATCCAGTGCAGCTTTTGCAAGCGCCGTGTGGTAGTACATTCCCAATATGATTTGCCAGTATATGACCCACGCAGTGGCTTTGCCCTGTGTGCTAGATGCGTAACAGATATTTACAAGGCCATTGAGGCTCATCAGGTAGAGGTCAACAAGGAAGCAGATGCCGAAACCATGAGCAATCTGGATGAGGAAATGTCCAGAATCAAGCCCCATCTCATCAAGGAATATCTTGATAAATACATTATCAATCAGGACCAGGCCAAAAAAATCCTATCTGTAGCTGTTTACAATCACTACAAGCGAATGAAATACGGCTTCGATCACAAGGAAGATGAGCTGGATGAAATCGAGAAATCCAATGTGATTATCCTGGGCCCTTCCGGCTGTGGTAAAACCGCCCTGTTATCCCATCTGGCCAAGATGCTGGATATTCCTTTTGCCGTAACCGATTCCTCCAGTCTTACTGAGGCTGGCTTTGTAGGCTCTGATGTAGAGGTAGCTGTCCGCAATCTGTACTATGCCGCCGACAAGAATATTACCCGCTGTGAACATGGTATTATCTATCTGGACGAGTTCGACAAAATCGCCCGCAAATCCGGAGAGAACAACACCATTACCGCAGATCCAGGCCATGAGGGTGTACAGCAATCCCTGCTGAAAATGCTAGAGGGCAGCGAGGTGGAATTTACCGCCAGAGGCCAGCGGAAGCATCCAGAGGCTCCTACCATCAAGGTAAATACCAAAAATATTCTCTTTATTGTAGGCGGTGCCTTTGTAGGCATTGAGAAAATCATTGCCAAGCGGTTGAAGGCTACTGACACCGGTATTGGCTTTGGTGCCAAAATTGAAGGCCAGAATGAAAAACCAAAATACAATGATTTGATTCATAAAACCAGACCAGAGGATTTAATGAAATTTGGTATTATTCCAGAAATCATTGGCCGTCTCCCTGTTATCTGCACCTTGGAAGATTTGGACGAAAACGCCCTGCTGCGGATTCTCACTGAACCTCGCAATGCCCCAGTAAGACAGTACAAGAAGCTGATGGAAATGGATAATGTGGATTTGGAATTCTCTGATGATGCCCTTCATGCTGTAGCCCAGAAGGCTATTGAGCGTAAAACCGGTGCCCGTTCCCTCAAGGGAATTATTGAGGATGTTATGCTGGATATCATGTTTGATATTCCAAAATCCGACAAACACCGCAAGGTAACCATTACTGCTGATTGCATTAACCATCATGCCACACCTATTGTTGAGGATTTAGAATAAGAAAAACTAAAAAGGCTTCTCTAAACGCATTTTGCTTTAGAGAAGCATTTTTTATAACCCCTACATTATTGAAATAAAATGCCTTTGCATCCTATTTTAATTTTTCGAGATCATTTTTTACTGCATCTGCTATTCCCAATATAGACTGAGACGAAGCAGATATTTCCTCAGTTGTGGCTGCCAGATTGCAGGTTTGCTGGTTGACAGTTTTAACAACATCCTTCAATTTAGCCAGCTTGCCCACCATATCCGTAACATGATTCAGGACTCTTCTCTGACTTTCATTACTGCTAACAGCAGTTTCTTTGGAGCTGGCCGCCAATTTGTTGATTTCATTAGCCACAACCGCAAAGCCACGCCCTGCTTGGCCAGCCCTGGCTGCCTCAATGCTGGCATTCAAGGCAAGCAGATTCGTTTGGGAAGCAATATTTACAACCTCTGCATTGTTCTTATCAAGAGCCTGCACCAGTTTTTCTATTTCTCCCAGTGCCACATGCACTTCCTCACAGAAGCTGTCCACCTCTCCTATTTCGGAAGATATATTAGAGCTTTCCTCTGCATTGACATCATTGCCTTTCACCATTTCATCAACAGAGCTATGTAGCTGATTGAATTGCTCATTCACTTTGCGGATTGTTTCGACAACCAATTGCTGAGTTGCTTCTATGTGATTTTTTTCTTCCCGTACCTCTTCGGCAAGCTTGACAGCCTTATGTTTCTGCGCTTCAGCTGTATCTTTAAGATAATGAATACAATTTTCTTTTTTATTAAACCCATTATATATGGCGACAGCCATTTTTTCGCAGGTCTCATAGCCACAACATTCGCAATCTATCTTGCGAGATGCTTCTGTATGCTTCAACATACTGTTGAAAATATTTTCCAATTCTTCCTTATCTGGCTGCCGCACACGGCAGGAAGCTGAACGATCTGTATATTGACGCAGATAATCCTCCAAACGTAAATGTGCAAACTGCGAATTTAGCTTCTTCAAGCGGTCAGCCGGCGATAACTTCTTTGACCAAGGGCTTTTTTTATTGCTTTGTTTACATTCTTCCCGAATCTTCTGCACATTATACAGCGCATCATCCGTTTCTAGTTTGGACTTCTCTATGGCAGTACCGTACAGACAACCCATGCCACAGTTTAGGGCATCAATAAATAATTCCTTGTTCCCTCCTCTGGCAATATCCTTTTTATGCTTCTCCAGATAGTCAAAAACATGCTTTTCTCCCTCTATCTGACGAATGTAGATGTCCTCACCCAAGAACCAATATACATTCTCCTTCAGCCCTCCCGGCATAGGATAAAGCGAACCCAAGCCATATTCAATCTCATCGCTGGCCAGCTGCCCGCTGATATTATGTTTTCGCACATATGCCATAAGATGCTCAAAGGTTACATTGTAATTTACATAACCATGGTTATTACTGTCCTCTATTTCTGCTTTCTTGGCAATACATGGACTAATAAAGGCCAGCTTATCCTGTATCCCCATTTCTTTACGGGCATAAATAGCGGCGCACATCATGGGGCTCTGAACCGGAAACAGCTTCGGCAAAAGTTCGGGAGCATATCTTTCGATATAACCCACTACTACCGGGCAGGGCTGTGAAATTCCTCCCTGAAAGTTATGCTTTTGAATATAGTTCAAATACCCCCAGGTGGTAATATCCGCACCAAAGGAAACATTTATTATCCTGTTGACACCCAGTCTCTTCAACCCACCTAGGACTTTTTCATATTCGTCCATATAATTTGCTCTAAAAGCAGGAGCAACCAACAGTGAAATAGATTCTCCTCTTTGCAAATCGGCAAAAAATCTCTCTGTATCATCATAAAATGCTCTGGCATTATGCTGGCACGCATCAATACAAGCACCGCATCCAATACACTTTGCAGGGTCTACATGTATACTTTGTATTCCGTCCTGCTCAACAGCTATACAGGCACCTTCGCAATAGCAGGCTCTAATGCATTTATTGCACCCAATACATTTGTCATTGGTATAAACTAATTCCATGTATCTACTCGCTCCTATCACATACACACATATATACAATCCTTGTTATTATTGTATTATACTATCGTTTTTCTCAAATAGCTACACGAAATTATACTCTCTAAATTTAGTCAACCTGACTATTTTTATCATAACCATGCAGCTTGTGCTTGATTTCCTTATCGGCATACATACGCTGGTCTGCCAAGGCAATTACCTGCTGCACATCCTGACAATCCTCAGGATACCGGGCAAAGCCCAGACTTACAGTAATATGCAGTTTTTTATCCAAACACCGTACCCGCTGGGCAAAAGCCTGGTCGATATTTTCCTTAAATTGTTTATACCTAGCTTCCTCAACCTCTTCATCCACCAGAATCACAAATTCATCCCCGCCGATTCTGTAGGCTGGATAACTGGTATTTTCCTGTATTCTTTTGGCAACTGTCTTTAGGAGAGCATCCCCTACATTATGGCCAAATCTATCATTGACAGTCTTAAAATAATTTACATCGATATAGCATAAACCGAAGCTGCTGCCCTCCTGCATAAGATGTTCCAAACTAAGGTCAAAGCTTCGCTTATTCCCCAGACCTGTCAAGCCGTCCATAAGGGACATTTGAGAAAACATCCTCTTAGCTTCTGCCAAACGCAGAACCATATAGCTCATAGCTGTAAATAACAGCACCAAAAAGAAGCCAAAAACTCCGTGAGGCAGTATCTCTCTATAGTTATACCAACCATCTGCAGGCATAATAGCCAGCTTACAACGGATATCCATAACCTGGAATTCCACTACCTCTGGGTCTACCATCTCCTGCCCCGAAGCAAGCATCGGCTGCCAGTCCTGACATATGGGACAAAAGAAATCTAATGTATAGGCATAATCAAAGCTGTTAAAGTTTTCTATTGTAGCACGAAAAACATCTGGCACCTTGATAATGGCTATGGTAAAGCCCCAAAATACCTTTTGGCCGGACTCATCAGTTTTATACACTGGATGTCGCAGTGCTATGCCCTTGCCTCCCTGTACTAAATCAAAAGGGCCCTGAATAATTGTTTTACCAGTCTCTTTAGCATATCTTGATATAGGGCCTCGTTTTTCATCCTGAAGCAAATCCAAAAAGACAGCCTTATTGCCATCGAATGGATATACCTTCGTCACCTTCCCCTGGGGTGCCAGTTGCACAGCAGCAATATAGGGATGATATTTCATCAGTCTTTGGGCAGTGCTGTCAAAACTCAAAACCTGCCAATTATCCCCATCAGCCAACATTATCTCCAAAGCGGAAGCCACGCCATAGATTTCTTCAATATCCTTTTCCAGGTAAACAGCTCTATTTTGAGCATTTAAAACAGCCCGATTGTGTTTTTCCGACTGTATTTCCTGCCAAATGCCATGCATGACCAGACCATAAATAACCATGGCTAGGACAAATATACCTGCTACAATTTTAAACTTATTTCTTATCGCCCAATTATCCCCTGCCATGTACAGCCAGCCTCCTTTGCTTTTCTCTTCTCTTCCTGTGAATAACAATTATTATCATACAATTATTTTTAGATAAATTCAAGACATTTTTCCTAGTTCTTATTAGGATTTAATTAAAAAGCTGCCTGCATATATTTTGCAGACAGCTTTTTTTATTTGTTTTTAATCCACCTGACCATGATATTCAATGGAGCGGATTTCCTTCACGGCATTTTTTTCATCCACCATAACTACAGTTGGCTTGTAGGCAGCAGCTTCTTTTTCATCAAAGAAAGCATAGGCCATGATGATAACTATATCCTCTGGCTGTACCATGCGGGCAGCAGAGCCGTTGAGGCAGATAACGCCGGAATTGCGAGGACCTGGAATAACATAGGTTTCCAGACGGGCACCATTGTTATTATTAACTACCTGTACCCGCTCATTAGGCAGGATGTGGGCAGCTTCCATCAGGGCTTCATCAATAGTAATGCTGCCCATATACTTCAAATTGGCTTCCGTAACAGTGGCGCAGTGAATTTTGGACTTTAGCAGATTCAGTATCATTGTTTTTTCCTTTCTGAATACAGGACAGCTGAACAAAGCTGGACAGCCTTTAGCAACCGATAATAATATTGTCAATCAGGCGGGTTTTGCCGATTTTAACAGCAATGGCCAGCAGGCTTTCACCCTTAACCTGAGAAATTTCCTTTAATTCATCAAAGCTGTATAGCTCTACATAATCTATTACAGCCATAGGCTCTGTAGCAATTTCATTGCGAACAATATTTTTCAATACCTCTACAGATGTTTCCCCAGCCTTATAGGCCTCCTCAGCCTTCTTCAGACTTCTGGACAACACCAGGGCTGCCTGCTTTTCCTCTGGGGACAAATAAGCATTGCGGGAGCTTCTAGCCAAACCGGATTCCTCACGGACAATAGGTACCATATTTACATTCACCTGAATGTTCAAATCCTTCACAAAGCGTTTGATAACCAGTACCTGCTGAGCATCCTTCTGACCGAAAAATGCCTCCTGAGCCCGACTGAGATTCATCAGCTTGGTAACTACAGTGGCTACACCACGGAAATGACCAGGACGCTGACCACCGCAAAGCTTGCCAGTAAAGGCAGATTCTACATTAACATAGGTACTATATCCCTCTGGATACATTTCTGCAGGCTCTGGATGGAATACAGCATCCACACCTACAGACTCCAGCTTGCGGCAATCCTCTTCAAAACGGCGAGGGTATGCATCATAGTCCTCATTAGGGCCAAACTGTACAGGGTTTACAAATACAGAGGCAATCACCACATCACATTTAGCCTTGGCGGTACGCATGAGAGTAAGATGACCTTCATGGAGGGCACCCATAGTAGGCACCAGGCCAATAACCTTGCCTGCCTGCTGGGCAGCCTTGGCAAACTCTGTAATCTGGGCAACTGTACGCAAAATTTTCATAATTATCCTCTCCTTGTAACAAGCAGACAGCTAGCTCTGTCTGAGGAAAAATAAAGCGCTTCCTGAAAGCCTACCAGGAAACGCAGATACACTTAGCCATGCCTGCGACTTTGAGGCATAAAAACACCAACACAGACAAAGTTTATGAGGTTTCCGGTCTCGGTTCATGGGAATCCAAGCCGTGACAGTCAAATCAACTGCCACGCGTTAGCATATCACAACTTTTAACAAAATTCAATACTAAAATGAGGAAAAATCCTGTCCAGCAGAGGAATGTACCTAGGCTAGCACCTGCTAACATTTACTTTCCCTAATATAAAGGTTATAATATAGCAAACATAGTATGAGTAATTCAATGTAAAATTATTGCTATAGGAGGAGATAAATGTATGAAAGAATCCTTTAATATCTACGAATTTGTCAGCACCATGAAAAATATTACCCCGGAAGAAATCTGGGATATGCTTTTTATTCCCGGCTGTATCTTCTTGGCTGCCCTGTGTATCGGCCAATTTATTAACAGCTTGATTGCCAGCTGGCTGGAAAAACATTTTGATGAAGATGAGATTTCCATTCGCTATATTATTTTGAAATCTGCCCGAGGACTGCCTAGAGCCTGGATTGTAGGTATGACTCTTTACTGGCTGATTAATTCCACCAATATTAACTGGGCTGCCGCCAATTTGTTTTCCTACATACTTTCCGCTTGGCTAAGCTTTACCCTGTTTCAGGTTATGGCTAGAGCCGCCACTGGCCTTATTGAGCTTTTTGCCCAGCGAAACAAAAATATTCCTCAAACCAGCCTGTTGCCCAATATTATTAATGTAGTAATCTACGCTATGGGCATTTTGCTGATTCTCAGCTCCATGGGAATTTCCATTGCCCCATTGCTAACTGCTATGGGTATTGGTGGTATGGCCATCGCCCTTGGTTTGCAGGAAACCTTGGCCAATATCTGTGCCGGTATCTACCTGCTGATGTCCAAACAGCTAAGCATTGATGACTATGTACGTCTCAGCACGGGAGAGGAGGGCCGGGTGGCAGATATTACCTGGCGTTTTACCACCATTATTGCCACCTCTGGCAACGCTGTAGTCGTACCAAATCAAAAAATCTCCAGCGCCATTATTACCAATTACTGTATGCCAGAGCCGGATATGACCATTAAAGTTCCCTGCGGTGTTGCCTATGACAGTGATTTGGATTTTGTGGAGCAGGTTACCTTAGAAGTAGCTTGGGATATTACACAAAAAATTGATAACACTGTTACCAAAAAACCTGGGGTATTTTTCCACACCTTTAATGAAAGCAGTATTGATTTCAATGTGGTGCTCCATTGCAGTAAATTTGCGGATCAGTTCAAGCTAAAGCATGAATTTATCAAGGCTCTCACCAAGCGTTATCGTCAAGAGGGCATTGAAATACCATTCCCTATTCGTACTGTATACAATCACTCAGTCCATGAGGAAGCCTAGACAAAACACATCTCCTAGGTAAAATAGTGCACACTGGTAAGATTTGTTGAAAAGTGATATAATGTGTTATTAAACAATATAAAGGAGTAAATTTTATATGCGTAGCTTTACCGTCAAATCAACCACGGAAAGTGGCCTTTTGGTGGCAATTACGGTTATTATGGCATTAATTGCGGTATATATGCCTGTTATGGGCATTGCAGCCACCATGCTGTGGCCCCTGCCCATAATTGTGCTGATTGTCCGTCATGGCATGAAATATGGCCTTTTGAGCATTGCCGCAGCCAGCGTTATTATGTCTGCCTGTATCTCCCCTGTAAGTGCGGTACATATGGCAGCCGCCTTTGGCCCCACCAGTCTGGCTCTAGGCTACGGCTTCCGTCAGGGCTTGACGGCATCCCGTATTTTGCTCTATGGCTTGGTGGCCTCTTTGGCAGGGGTTTTTCTTACCGCTGCCCTGACTCTGGCCTTAACTGGTATCAATCCATTAGCTATGTCCGAACAAATTAGTGCCATGAAGGAATCTGCCGGTGCTGCTTTTCAGCTTTATGAGTCTGTAGGCATGGATCCTGATGAACTGCAGCGCACCAAGGACGAATTTATGCAGTCTATGGACTACATTACCCTGCTTTTGCCAGTGGTTCTGCTCCTTAGCGGTATGCTGACAGCTTGGCTGAATTTTGCTGTGGGTGGCAAGGTACTGCGCCGTCTGGGACACAGTGTAACCACACTGCCTGATTTGGATGATTGGCATCTGCCCAAGGCTCTGCTTTATATCTTTGGTTTTGCACTGGTAGGACTTTATTGGGGCAGCACCCGGGAGATTGAGCTTCTCCAGCAGGCTTCCCTGAACGCCTATGTATTATGCACCTTGGCTGGATTTATTCAAGGCACTGCGGTGCTCAGCAAGCTTACCAGAAACCGTCTCAACCGCTGGATATTCTGGATTATCATCGTCTTTGTTTTCGTTAACGGTATTATTTCTCAGCTTGTGTCCATCTTTGGACTTTTTGACATTCTGTTGGACTATCGCCGAAGATTTTCCCGCTAACAATTATTTAGGAAGAAACCAAGAGGTAATATTATGCCACGTAATCTAAATGCCTGGCTGGATATCTGCTTTATCCTGTTTGCGGCACTTATTCTTACAGGTATACTAACTTATTACAATTTATTTATTGGCCTAGGAGCTGGGCTTGTATGGCTCTGTCTGCTGTTTTTTGGCCGAGAGCGCTGTCTTTGCCGCAGCGAGGAGTTTGAGCACTACTGTCATACGGTTATTAGCAATGTCAACTCCGCAGCCAATTATGCTTTGGAAAAACTGCCCCAGGTGATTATTCTGGTGGATAAAGAGGGCCGTATCCAGTGGTTCAACAAGGAGCTGGAGAAGCATATCAACATAGAGCCTACCTACAATATTGCCATGGCAGATTTCTGGCCAGAGCTGGATTTGGAGCCTCTGTGGGGACGCAATGGCAAAACTGTTTTTGTCCATGAGAACATTCACTATCAGGTTATTCATAGGCCTGTTTCCACCAAGGAAAATCCTTGTGGTATGCTGGCACTGTACATTCAGGATAATTCTGCCCTGGAAATTCTCAAAAACATTCATGCAGATTCCAGGACTACCCTGATGTATATTCAGATTGATAACTTTAATGATGTACTGCAGGGCTTGAATGATACGGAGCAAAACAGCCTGATTTTTGAAACCAACAAGGCCATTACAGATTGGATGAATCATCTGGAGGGCTTCCTGCGGAAAGTATCCGAGGATTTGTATGTAGCCGTTATGGAAAAACGCAATCTGGATACAGCTATGGAGGAGAAGTTTGACATTCTGGACAAGGTGCGGAATCTACAGAACCCTGTTCGGCATCTCTCCGTAACCCTCAGTATCGGTGTAGCCGTAGCTGACCGTCAAAACCTGAATCAGCTTGGTGGCAAGGCCTATTCCATGCTGGAAATGGCTCTCAGCCGTGGTGGTGACCAGGTGGCCGTGCTGAAACGGGGCAAAACTGAATTTTATGGTGGCAAAACCAATGCGGTAGAAAAGTACACCAGAGTCAAAGCCAGAATCATTTCCAATTCCATCTATGAACTGATTCAGGAATCTGATGAAGTATTTATTATGGGACACCAGAATGAGGACTTTGATTCCCTGGGAGCAGCTATTGGTGTTTCCCGCATGGCAAAATATCTGAAAAAACCTGTCCATATTATTCTTAGTGAATTTAACACAGGCATCAGCAAATTTACCGAGGCTCTCAAAGCCAAGGAGGGTTACAGCGAATTATTCCTCCCCGCCAACAAGCTTATCAATATTACAGCAGAACGGCCAGTGCTCTTTGTGGTTGATACCCATATCCCCCATCTGACGGCCTCCCCGGAGCTTTTGGAGCGTATCAAGGATATAGTGGTTATTGACCATCATCGCCGCAGCTCCAATTTTATTAAGAATGCCCGGCTTACCTATAGCGAGCCAGCCACCAGCTCCACCAGTGAGTTGGTTACAGAGCTGCTTATCTATTTTATTGATGATTTAACCCTGCCTCGCATGGAGGCTACAGCCCTTTATGCTGGCATTTTGGTAGATACCAAGAATTTTGCCGTGCAGACCGGTGTCCGTACCTTTGATGCAGCAGCCTATCTTCGCCGCTGTGGTGCAGATCCAGTATCTGTTCGACAGATGTTCCGTTCAGACTTTGAAACGGAGCAGGCCAAGGCACAGGCCAAAGCCCAGGCCCGTATGATGCCTGGTGGCTTGATTATTACCATGTGCCGAGAACCTTTGCCGAATATTCAGGTTATTGCCGCCCAGGTAGCAGATTCCATGCTGCGAATAGAGGATGTGCGGGTGAGCATGGTGGTATTCCAGCTTACCCCGGATGTGATTGGCATTAGTGCCAGATCCACAGGCACCATTAATGTGCAGGTAATCATGGAACAATTTGGCGGCGGCGGTCATCAGAATGTGGCTGGTGCCCAAATAGTCAATAGTGATATTGACACCGTATTCGAAGATGTTATAACAGCAACTCAATTATTTATAGAGGAGAATGATAAAAATGAAAGTAATACTGCTACAGGACGTTAAAAAAGTTGGTAACAAAGGTGATATTGTAGAAGTTTCCGAGGGCTACGGCCGCAACTTCCTGCTGCCAAAGAAATACGCTCAGGAGGCTACTGCTGCCAATCTGAATGTGGCCAATGCCAAGGCTGGCTCTGCTGCCCGCAAAAAGGCTCAGGACACTGATGAGGCCAAGCTCATGGCTGCCCAGCTCACCAAGATTACCGTAAAGATTCCGGTAAAGGTTGGTGCCAACGGCCGTCTATTCGGTTCCGTTACCGGCAAGGATGTTTCCGATATGCTGAAAAAGCAGCATAATATTGAAATGGACAAGCGCAAAATCTCCATTAAGGGCGAAGTTACCGGCCCTGGTCTTTACGAAGCCGTTATCAAGGTACACCCAGAGATTACTACTACCATTAAGGTTGAGGTTACAGCAAACTAATGAACAATTTCTTTACCAGATTTTTCCGCTTGGACAATTCCAAGAAGAAAAAGGATAATCAACAGCTCCAGCCTCCTCAGGATAGCTTGGCTGAAATGGCTCCCAAGGATGAGCTGGATAGAAAAATTGATATGATTTTCACATTGCTGGTGGATTATTATGGTTCAGACAAATTAGTCATCAAAGCAGGCAAAATGGATGCCTTGCATCTGGTCCGCTCTCCTGAAAAGGGAGAGCGGGTTCTTGCTTTACAGAAGATTATTTTTGAGAACCCTACCCTGACAAAACCACCAGCCGAAAAGGAAATACCTGCTATACTGGATACCCTGACAGAAAAAATGTCGGATATTTTGGCTCGCCGCAGTCTGGAGGCAGATTTGGAGCAAAAAGTAGCTGACCGTCTGGAGGAAAACCATCAGGATTATGTACAGGATATCCGTCGTCAGGTATTGCAGGAGGAAAAAGCCGGCGAAACTCCTATGGAACAGCAAAAGCGCCAGAAGCTGGAGGCTATGGAGCAAATCAGCCTGACTCAGTCTGTTATGGAGCTGCTGCGACCCAAGACTCTGACGGATATTGTGGGACAGGAAAGAGCTGTAGCTTCCCTTTTAGCCAAGCTTAGCTCCCCCTATCCTCAACATTTGATTTTATACGGCCCTCCGGGAGTGGGCAAAACCACCGCCGCCAGATTGGTGCTGGAGGCCGCCAAAAAGAGAAAACTTTCCCCCTTTGGGCCAGAGGCTCCCTTTGTGGAAACCGATGGCACTACCCTGCGCTGGGATCCAAGGGATTTAACCAATCCTCTATTAGGCTCCGTCCATGATCCAATTTATCAGGGCGCCCGGCGGGATTTGGCAGATACTGGGGTGCCAGAACCAAAACCAGGACTGGTTACAGATGCCCACGGCGGTATCCTCTTTATAGATGAGATTGGGGAAATGGATACTACCTTGCAGAACAAACTGCTAAAGGTATTGGAGGACAAGCGGGCTTTCTTTGAATCCGCCTATTATGATCCTACGGATGAAAAGGTGCCGGCTTATATTCGGAAGCTCTTTGAGGAAGGTGCTCCGGCAGATTTCGTGCTTATAGGTGCCACCACCAGAGATGCCTCCTCCATCAATCCAGCTCTTCGCTCCCGTTGTGCTGAGATTTATTTTGAGCCTCTTACACCAGAGCATATTCAGACCATTGTCAATAATGCTGTTCAGCGCCTCAATGCCCAGCTAGCCGAGGGAGCAGCCGCCCTTATCAGTGAATATACCATTGAGGGCCGCAAGGCTATTAATATTCTGGCTGATGCCTACAGTCTAGCCTTAGAGCGCTATGAGCAGGATGACGCTTCAGCCGACCATCACGAGCCAGCAAAATCAGACGCTAGTGAAAATACAGCCTCTAATAATGAGGAATCCGAAACTCCTTCTTCTGAAGTGCAGACAAATCTCCCCACGGTGCTAATTACCAAGGAGGACATTTACAAAGTGGCTCAGGTAAGCCGTCTTAGCCCTTATGTAACCAAAAAAGCTTCTGATAAAGGCCAGGTAGGCCACGTCTTTGGTCTGGGAGTAGCAGGCTATCTTGGCTCTGTTATTGAAATTGAAGCCATCGCCTTCCCTGCCCACGAAAAGGGCAAGGGCACCGTCCGCTTTAACGAAACAGCCGGCTCCATGGCCAAGGATTCCGTTTTCAATGCAGCCTCTGTAGTACGAAAATTAACTGGTCAGGACATACATGACTATGATTTGCACATCAATGTCATTGGCGGAGGCAATATTGATGGCCCTAGTGCAGGCACAGCCATTCTGACGGCTATTATTTCCGCCATTACAGACAAGGCCATTCGTCAGGATACAGCCATAACCGGAGAAATTTCTCTCCAGGGCAAGGTAAGGCCTGTAGGGGGCGTTTTTGAAAAAGCCTATGGTGCCCGTCAGGCAGGCATATCCCGCCTAATTATCCCCCAGGAAAATGCCAAGGATATTCCAGCTCATCATCTAGGACTGGCAATTTATCCTGTTGACACAGCCCAGGAGGCTTTAGAACTTTTAATGGAAAAGGAGGAGTAATATGCCCACACAGGATGATCTCATAAAGCTGGCTCCCCCTAATAATATTGAGGCCGAGCAGGCTGTGCTTGGCTCCATGATGTCCAAGGCCTCTGCGGTGGCAGATGCGGTAGAAATGCTGAAAGCTGAGGATTTCTACCGGGAAGCCCATAGAATTATCTTTAACACTATGAAAGGTCTTTTTAGGGATAATATTCCTGTGGATATTGTTACTCTGTCAGAGCAGCTATCCAAGGAAAATCTGCTGGAAAAGGCCGGTGGCCCTGCTTTTATTGCCGGGCTGGCCAACGCAGTTCCTTCTGCCTCCAGCGTGCCCTACTATGCTAAAATCGTGCGGGAAAAAGCTGATTTACGCAACCTTCTAAATGCCGCCAGCGATATTACGGCTATGGTTTATGATGGTGAGGATGATGTGCCTACCATTTTGGATAAATCCGAAAAGCGGATTATGGAAGCAGCCAGCCATCAGAATACCAGCGATTTTACCCCTATTGGAGATATTGTACTTTCCACCATTGATAAGATTAATACTGTCTATGAGGCTCATGGCGGCTTAACCGGTATTCCTACAGATTTTACGGATTTGGACAATCTTACCTCTGGTCTACAGCCATCAGATTTAATTCTGGTAGCTGCCCGCCCAAGTATGGGTAAAACCGCCTTTACTCTGAATATTGCCGCCAATGTGGCCATCAGAGCCAAAAAGACAGTAGCCTTCTTTTCCTTGGAAATGTCCAAAAACCAGCTTATGCAAAGAATGCTTTGCTCTGAAGCCAGTCTGGACTCCCAGAAAGCCCGAGTTGGTGAACTAACCAACGAGGAATGGAATCGCCTGATTGGCATGGGTGAAATCATTGGCAAGGCACCCATCTATATTGATGATACTGCCGGTATCCAGATTAACGAGCTTCGTTCCAAGGCTAGACGTCTAAAATCCCAGCATGGTCTGGATTTGATTATCATTGACTACCTGCAGCTGATGCAGGGCAGCACCACCAAAAACAGCGGTGATAATCGGCAGGCTGAGATTGCAGAGATTTCCCGCTCCCTAAAGGCCTTGGCCAGAGAGCTGAACGTGCCGATTATTGCCCTGTCCCAGCTCAGCCGAAGCGTAGAAAATCGTCAGGTCAAAAAACCCATGCTTAGCGACCTGAGAGAATCCGGCTCCCTGGAGCAGGATGCGGATATTGTTATGTTCCTTTATCGCGAGGATTACTATGATCCTCAGACAACCAATCAAAACATTACCGAGGTTATTATTGCCAAACATCGCAATGGTCCGGTGGATACTGTAAAGCTGTATTTCAAAAAGGAATATACCCGTTTCGACAATCTTTCCAAAATGCAATAAAAATTTTAAAAATCCTGTCTGTATTTTTATTTACAGGCAGGATTTTTGACATTTAGTGCGAATTAATACGTATACAGTTAATTATGATTATCTGTCTTTTGACAACTGAGGAGGAATATATATGTATAATGAAGAATATCAGCGCTGGCTGGCTGCGGATTTGCAGGATGCTGACCTGTCTCCTGAATTGAGAAAAATTCAGGGCAATGATGAGGAAATCAAGGATAGATTTGCTGTTTCCCTGCAATTTGGTACTGCCGGACTAAGAGGCGTTCTCGGCGCTGGTACGAACCGCATGAATATCTATGTAGTAGCTCAGGCTACTCAGGGCTTGGCCAACTGGGTTAAGACTCAGGGCGGCACTCAGACTGTGGCCATCAGCTTTGACACTCGTCTTAAGAGTGATGTTTTCTCCAAAACCGCTGCTGGTGTATTGGCTGCCAATGGCATCAAAGTACGCATCTACGATGCTGCTATGCCTGTACCCGCTCTGTCCTTTGCCACCAGATACTACAACTGTAATGCAGGTATTATGGTAACAGCCTCCCACAACCCAGCCAAATATAATGGCTACAAGGCCTACGGCCCAGATGGCTGCCAGATGCCTGACCAGGCTGCCGATGTGGTATATAACGAAATCCAGAAGATTGATGTCCTCAATGGTGCTCAACAGATTTCCTTTGCCCAGGGCGTTGAGGATGGTCTGATTCGCTTTGTAGGGGATGACTGCAAGAAGGCTTTCTATGAGGCTATTGAGGCCTGTCAGGTACGCCCAGGCCTGGCTGCTACCTCTGGTCTGAAGCTGGTATACAGCCCACTTAACGGCTCCGGTCTGGTGCCTGTTACTCAGGTACTTAAAGATATTGGTATCACTGATATTACCATTGTACCAGAGCAGGAATATCCAAATGGTTATTTCACCACCTGCAGCTATCCGAATCCAGAAATCTATGCTGCCCTAGAGTCTGGCTTGAAGCTGGCCAAGGAATGTGATGCAGATTTGATGCTGGCTACAGATCCTGATGCAGACCGGGTAGGTATTGCCATGAAGTGTCCTGACGGCACCTATGAGCTGGTAACTGGTAACGAAATGGGCGCCCTGCTCCTTGATTATATCTGTGCTGGCCGTATTGAAAAAGGCACTATGCCAAAGGATCCTGTTGCTGTTATGTCTCTGGTATCCACCCCATTGGCCAAGGCTATTGCCAAGCACTACAATGTAGAGCTGCGCAGTGTTCTCACCGGCTTCAAGTGGATTGGTGACCAGATTCTCAACCTGGAGAAAAACCATCAGGAGGATCGGTTTATCTTTGGCTTTGAGGAAAGCTATGGCTATCTGGCAGGCTCCTATGTCCGGGACAAGGACGCTGTTGTAGCCTCCATGCTGATTTGTGAAATGGCAGCCTACTACAGAGCTAATGGTTCCAGCATCAAGCAGCGTCTGGAGGAAATCTACAGCCAGTATGGCCGTTATTTCAACAAAACCGACAGCTTTGAATTCCCAGGCCTTAGCGGTATGGACAAAATGGCTGGCATTATGACTCAGCTTCGCCAGGAGCCTCCTGCTGCTATTGGTGCTCACAAGATTGCCAAGGCTATTGACTTCAAAAAATCTGAAGAAACCGGCCTGCCACCAGCTAATGTGCTTCTCTATGAGCTGGAAAACGGTGCTACAGTTATTATTCGCCCATCCGGCACCGAACCAAAAATCAAGGCATACTTCACCACCCTGGGCAAGGATTTGGCCGAGGCACAGGCTCAGAAAGACGAGCTAGCTGCTGCCGTAGAGCCAATCTTCGCTTAATACCAGACATTAACCCAATCTAATACACACAAATACTGCTCTCCACATGAGGGCAGTATTTTATTACATCGTTTATCCCCTCAAATCTACCAATAAAATACCATCAGTAGTTTCTTACAACTAACTGATGGTATTTTATTAAATAATGCTGTTTTGATATCCTTAGATAAAATACATTAACTGCTCCGAGGTTTTAGTCTCGATATTTTGCATAATATCAGCCAAGGTTACACTGGAAAGAGCATCCCGGATAGCCTTGTCCACATTAGTAAATACCATTTCCTGCAAAGCATCCTCCAGCTGAGGCTGAGTCTCGGCCACTGTCTTATCTGCTGGCTCCATCATGGAGGTTTCAATAGCAGAAAGAATATGATAGGCTGTAATCAACTTTGGCTCCCTAGCTAGCTGATAACCTCCCTGAGAACCCTTTAGGGATAATACCAGCCCTCCTCGCTTTAGCAGGGCAAAAACCTGCTCCAGATAAATCTTGGAAATCCCCATTTTCTCAGAAATACTTATAATTGTTATAGGGTTGCCACCGCTATAGTTCAGTGCCAAATGCACCATAGCTGCCAGTCCATACCGCCCTTTGGCAGAAATACGCATTTTTTCAACTTCCTTTCCTAAATACTCTCGTAACTATACTATAACAAATTTTTCATATAAAATCAATATCTCATAGTGAATTAATATGTTTTGTAAAAAATATATTTTACCTATTGACAAAATATGAATTATCTATTATCATGTAAGCATATCAATCATATATGTTTAAGAATTTCACATGAATATAAAGGAGATGCGTCATATGTCAAAGGTATATAATAGTGTTACAGAGCTTATCGGTCATACCCCACTGCTGAAGGCCAACAATTTCATCAAGGCCAATAATCTGCAGGCAGATATTCTGGTAAAGCTGGAATACTTCAACCCAGCTGGCAGTGTCAAGGATCGTATTGCCAAGGGGATGATTGAAAAGGCTGAGGCCGAGGGCAAGCTTACCAAGGATTCCGTTATCATTGAACCTACCAGTGGCAATACCGGTATTGGCCTGGCCAGCGTTGCAGCTGCTAGAGGCTACAGAGCTATCCTGACCATGCCAGAAACCATGTCTGTGGAGCGCCGCAACCTGCTGAAGGCCTATGGTGCAGAGATTGTTCTCACCGATGGTGCCAAGGGCATGAAGGGTGCTATTGCCAAGGCTGAGGAGCTGGCAGCCACCATTCCTCATGCTTACATTCCATCCCAGTTTACCAACCCTGCCAACCCAGCTGTTCACAAGGCTACTACCGGCCCTGAAATCTGGGAGGATGCCGATGGCAAAATTGATTTCTTTATTGCTGGTGTAGGTACTGGCGGAACCCTTAGCGGTGTAGGTGAATATCTCAAGAGTCAGAACCCTGATATAAAGATTATTGCCGTAGAACCAGCTACTTCCCCTGTTCTCAGCAAGGGTACCGCTGGTCCGCACAAGATTCAGGGCATTGGTGCAGGCTTCGTACCTGAAACCCTGAACACCAAGATTTATGATGAGATTCTCCCTATTGATAACGAGGATGCTTTCAAATATGGTCGTCAATTTGCTAGAGCCGAGGGTGTACTGGTAGGTATTTCCTCTGGTGCAGCTCTCACCGCAGCTATTCAACTGGCACAGCGCCCAGAGAACAAGGGCAAGACCATTGTCGCCCTGCTGCCAGATACTGGTGACCGCTATCTCTCCACCTCCCTCTTTACTGATTAATAATCCCCACTAACTACCTTATTTAGTATATACTCAATCTCCCCATAGGTTAGCTTTCGCCTCTAAGCCTATGGGGAGATTTTTGTTAAATGATTTGCCACCTATCAGCTAATTTGCGATAATGTATTTAAAAGAAAATTCTGATTTGTAAAGGAGGTGCCACATGGCCTTGAATCCCGAAGTTCGTGCCAAATTGCAGGCTCGAATTGATGAATTAAAAAAGCGTATGCAGTATGATGCCAATGACCTAGACTATGAAACCCATCTCAATCAAGTGCGAGAACTGCAAAAAATCATTTCCGCCGCCAAATAAACACAAAAATAGACTGTCTCTGCTGTGATAACCAGACTTGCTAGCACCAGATCATCCCGATGCTAACAAGCCTGCTTCATCATCACCACAGTGACAGTCTTTTTCTTTTACATATTACGGTATCTTTCAGCAGCGCTATGAGCCTCGTAATCCCGGTCTGCGCCAGTCATCTGAGTCTTACTGCCAGATGGTGGCTTAATATCCTGAATTGGCTCAGCCTCAATAGTTTCTGCTTTAATATCCTGTACTGGATTTTCCTCTACATATCTATCTCTTACAGAGGTATCTGGCCGTGACTCCATTCTTGCCTGATTGCTTTTGTTCAGTCTGCTCAAAATAAACCGACGAACGACAAAATTCAACAGGCAGATAATGGCAGCAATAATAACCAAATTCATTACCAAGCCCATAATATCTGCAAAAAGGCCTGTACCGCCAAAACCAAAGAGATGGCTTAACATACTGCCCAGCAGCATACCACCAGCCAGCATACCCATAGTTCTCATGGCACTGCCCCAGCCGGTGCTCTTCTGAGCGTTAGCTGCTGCATTGCTTGCAACATTAGTATTAGACTTGGCTGCCGGAGCAGTTTCCTTATACTGATCAGCCTTCTTAGATGGTGCATATTCCTTGTTATTAGGACTTTCCTTCTTGGTAGATGCCTCTGGCTTAGCGGCCTTTGGGGTTGATGTCTTCGGGGCAGAAACCTTTGGCACAGAAATCTTACCGCCGCCTTTGGCTGCATCTGCAGTACCTGCTCCTGCCGAAACTACAAAAGCTGCCGCCACCAGCATTACACCTATTTTCTTTAGCTTCATTTACTTATTCCTCTCTATATGACTTAATATCCTCAGGGAAAGCATAAATCTCTCCCAATGTGTCCAACTCACCGGACAAATATCTATCAATATCGTCCACGTCAATATACAGCTTGCAGTCAATATCCAAATACCCCTGCTCCTTAGCACCGCTAAGCTTCACAATATCCATCAGCTTCTTCCGCAGCTCTTTGCACTCACTGCCCTTGGCATGTATATCCAATTTGATTTGTGGGACACCGTATTCACTAATTACTTCGTTTAAAGTCATTCTCTGTGACATATGTTCATCCTCATTTCTGTTAAATTCAACTTTTTGACTTTTTACATTATACCATAAGGCATAACAAATTGCAATTGATTCAAATGGGCTGTTAATTGTTTTCATTGCTACATTAAAGGATTTTTTGTATAATATTGTCAGCGAATAATAAAATAATATTATATATCATACCATCTGTCCCACGAAAGGAATGATTCATATGAAGGATACTACCAGTGCAAAGATTGATTATCTCATTGAGCGCTATCCTGCTCTCAGTGTATGCCGTCAGAGCCTTACCCAGGCTGTAGAGGCTATTATAGAAAGCTATCGTCAGGGTGGCAAGCTGATTGTCTGCGGTAACGGCGGCGGCAAAGGCATCTGGAGATTGTCCCGGAGATAATCTGCCTCGTTAGGACAGACAGTCTGCATTTTTGCATATAATTCATCTGTAACAGGGCGTTTTTTGACAAAGCCCTTCATCAGCTCGCCTACAATATGCTCAGAATCAGAGGCCTTCACAATATCCATCAGCTTCTTCCGCAGCTCTT
>OQVO01000088.1_pt1 | contig 30018 bp, 27 predicted proteins | sample 1691511 | NCBI WGS metagenome assembly OQVO01 (sample SAMN03418254, study PRJEB22391) | human gut metagenome | biome: human-gut; feature: organic feature; material: feces | host: Homo sapiens | place: Tanzania | collected 2013-01 | reverse complement strand
CTCACAGCTGGCAGAAAAGACTTTGGAGCAAATGCGGGAAGCCGTGGAGGAGATCCGCGCAAAGATGGCTGCCGCTGCCCGGTGCAAATCATCTGCGCCAGTGATGATCTGCTGGTGCCATCAGCATGTTCCAGTGAACTTCATGCCGCCCTGCCCGATAGCCAGAAAATGGTGATGCCCTATGGCGGACACGCCTGCAACGTGACCGATCCCGAAACGTTTAATGCTCTGTTACTCAACGGGCTTGCCAGCCTGTTACATCACCGTGAAGCCGCCCTGTAAGGAATTGCTATGAACGAAGCCGTTAGCCCAGGTGCGCTTAGCACCTTGTTCACCGATGCCCGCACTCACAACGGCTGGCGGGAGACACCCGTCAGCGATGAGACGTTACGGGAGATTTATGCCCTGATGAAATGGGGGCCGACATCAGCTAACTGTTCTCCGGCACGGATCGTGTTTACCCGCACGGCAGAAGGAAAAGAACGTCTGCGCCCGGCACTTTCCAGCGGCAATCTGCAAAAAACCCTGACCGCGCCCGTCACCGCTATCGTCGCCTGGGACAGTGAATTTTATGAACGGTTACCACTACTGTTTCCCCACGGTGATGCCCGCAGTTGGTTTACCTCCAGCCCACAACTTGCCGAAGAAACAGCGTTTCGCAACAGTTCCATGCAGGCGGCCTATCTGATCGTCGCCTGCCGGGCGCTGGGACTGGATACCGGCCCGATGTCGGGTTTTGACCGTCAACACGTTGACGACGCCTTTTTTGCGGGCAGCACGCTGAAGAGCAATCTGCTGATTAATATCGGCTATGGCGATAGCAGCAAGCTTTATGCGCGCCTGCCACGTCTGTCCTTTGAAGAAGCCTGCGGGCTGTTGTAAGGAGCAAACTATGAACATTGTCGATCAACAAACTTTTCGCGATGCGATGTCCTGCATGGGCGCGGCGGTCAATATTATCACCACGGACGGTCCAGCCGGGCGCGCCGGGTTCACCGCCAGCGCCGTCTGCAGTGTGACCGATACGCCGCCCACATTACTGGTGTGCCTGAATCGTGGGGCGTCCGTCTGGCCGGCATTCAATGAAAATCGAACGCTGTGTGTAAATACACTTAGCGCCGGGCAGGAGCCGCTTTCAAACCTTTTTGGCGGCAAAACGCCCATGGAACACCGCTTTGCCGCCGCCCGCTGGCAGACGGGGGTGACCGGATGCCCGCAACTGGAAGAGGCTCTGGTTTCGTTTGACTGCCGTATCAGCCAGGTGGTGAGCGTCGGCACCCACGACATTCTGTTTTGCGCCATCGAAGCGATTCATCGTCACACCACACCCTACGGGCTGGTGTGGTTCGATCGCAGTTATCACGCGCTGATGCGCCCTGCTTGTTAACCTCCTTAAGGAGACAGCTGATGGCAATGTTCGGTTTTCCTCACTGGCAGTTAAAATCGACCTCTACAGAGAGCGGCGTGGTCGCGCCGGATGAACGATTGCCGTTTGCTCAGACGGCAGTAATGGGCGTTCAACACGCGGTGGCGATGTTTGGCGCGACGGTGTTAATGCCGATTCTGATGGGGCTGGATCCCAATCTTTCCATTTTAATGTCGGGGATCGGCACGTTACTGTTTTTCTTTATTACCGGCGGGCGCGTCCCCAGTTATCTCGGCTCCAGCGCGGCTTTTGTCGGCGTGGTGATCGCCGCGACGGGCTTTAACGGTCAGGGCATTAACCCGAATATCAGCATTGCGCTGGGCGGGATTATCGCCTGTGGGCTGGTTTATACCGTCATTGGCCTGGTGGTGATGAAAATCGGTACGCGCTGGATTGAACGACTGATGCCGCCGGTGGTGACGGGTGCGGTGGTGATGGCGATTGGCCTGAACTTAGCGCCTATCGCAGTGAAAAGTGTATCGGCTTCGGCCTTTGATAGCTGGATGGCGGTAATGACGGTGCTGTGTATTGGGCTGGTGGCGGTGTTTACCCGTGGCATGATCCAGCGGTTATTGATTCTCGTAGGATTAATTGTCGCCTGTCTGCTGTATGGCGTGATGACCAACGTTTTAGGGCTGGGAAAAGCCGTCGATTTTACTCTCGTCAGCCATGCTGCCTGGTTCGGTCTGCCACATTTTTCCACTCCTGCTTTTAATGGTCAGGCAATGATGCTGATTGCGCCCGTGGCGGTGATTCTGGTGGCGGAAAACTTAGGTCATCTCAAGGCAGTCGCCGGGATGACCGGACGCAATATGGACCCGTATATGGGGCGGGCATTCGTAGGCGATGGTCTGGCAACGATGCTTTCCGGCTCTGTCGGCGGTAGCGGCGTGACCACCTATGCTGAAAATATCGGTGTGATGGCCGTGACCAAAGTCTACTCGACGCTGGTGTTTGTTGCTGCTGCCGTCATCGCCATGCTGTTGGGCTTTTCACCGAAATTTGGTGCGCTGATTCATACCATTCCGGCCGCGGTTATTGGTGGTGCATCAATTGTTGTGTTCGGGCTGATTGCCGTCGCAGGCGCAAGGATCTGGGTACAAAACCGTGTCGATTTAAGCCAGAACGGTAATTTGATTATGGTCGCAGTAACCTTAGTGCTGGGCGCGGGTGATTTTGCTCTCACGCTGGGCGGTTTTACGTTGGGAGGGATTGGTACAGCAACCTTTGGCGCGATTTTACTCAATGCGTTGTTAAGCAGAAAGTTGGTTGACGTTCCACCGCCAGAAGTTGTTCATCAGGAGCCATAAACAGAAAACCGCCGGAGTTACCCGGCGGTGCAGATTGTTGACAACGTACGCATTGTTCATGCCGGATGCGGCGTAAACGCCTTATCCGGCCTACAAAACTGTGCAAATTCAATATATTGCAATCTTCTGGTAGGCCTGATAAGCATCGCGCATCAGGCAAGCTTACATTTGTCATCAGTATCAACCACCGGGTAACCGGCGGTGATGGCTTTTTGACGAGCTACAGACAAAAATGCATTCGTCATTGATTAGCCCGGCTAGTTGTCGCTTTTGCCGTGACTGCTCTTACCACCTTTTTTACCTGCTTCAGATGCGCGCTGCGGGTCATTCTTGAAATTACCCCCGCTGTGCTGTCCACCTTTTTTACCTGCTTCTGATGCTCTTTCGCGGTCTTCTGCAAAATTGCCGGAACCGCCTCGATGGTTTGCCATTACTGACCTCCGTCTGGGTATAGACATCATATTGCATAGAATTAACGCGGCGTATGGCGGCTGCCATATTTTCGCTACGTGGGACTAAGCTTAGTGAACTGACGCGGGCAGACCCGCGTTTGGTAATATCCTGCAACAGCTTCTTAGCGAGAATAGATATCATCTCCAATAATTATCCATAAGCCGCTCTTATGATTAAAAAAACGCGATGAGATAAAAATGTGTCATTTTGCGACAAAATTACGTGCTTGTGAAAGTTGTTATAAATCAAATAAGTGGTTGTGAAATTTGCACTCTGAAAAGGACGTCTTATCTTTAAATAAGTGGTAGCGAATCGCTACGGAATAGAGATAACACGAGGAGTGGTTAGAAATGGCTAAAGTTCTGGTGCTTTATTATTCCATGTACGGACATATTGAAACGATGGCACGCGCAGTCGCTGAGGGTGCAAGCAAAGTGGATGGCGCTGAAGTTGTCGTTAAGCGTGTACCGGAAACCATGCCGCCGCAATTATTTGAAAAAGCAGGCGGTAAAACGCAAACTGCACCGGTTGCAACCCCGCAAGAACTGGCCGATTACGACGCCATTATTTTTGGTACACCTACCCGCTTTGGCAACATGTCCGGTCAAATGCGTACCTTCCTCGACCAGACGGGCGGCCTGTGGGCTTCCGGCGCACTATACGGAAAACTGGCGAGCGTCTTTAGTTCCACCGGTACTGGCGGCGGTCAGGAACAAACCATCACATCCACCTGGACGACCCTTGCGCATCACGGCATGGTAATTGTCCCTATTGGCTACGCAGCGCAGGAATTATTTGACGTTTCACAGGTTCGCGGCGGTACGCCGTACGGCGCAACCACCATCGCAGGCGGTGACGGTTCACGCCAGCCCAGCCAGGAAGAACTGTCTATTGCTCGTTATCAAGGGGAATATGTCGCAGGTCTGGCAGTTAAACTTAACGGCTAATCTTCAACAGGAGGATACGCATGCCAACTCAAGAAGCGAAAGCTCATCACGTCGGTGAATGGGCATCTCTGCGCAATACGTCGCCGGAAATAGCCGAGGCCATTTTCGAAGTCGCCGGGTACGACGAAAAAATGGCGGAAAAGATTTGGGAAGAAGGTAGTGATGAAGTGTTAGTCAAAGCCTTTGCTAAGACCGATAAAGATTCGCTTTTTTGGGGCGAACAGACCATCGAACGTAAAAACGTTTAACCAGCGACTCCCCCGCTTCTCGCGGGGGAGTTTTCTGTTATTTCACCGCTTCATTCAACACGCTATCAAACTTATCCATCGGGCAGAAACCATCAGCGTCTATCGGGCAACCGCTTAATTCCAGCGTCACACGCTGCGCAGGTGCCTGCAGGGTTAACGCATCGGCATTACGTAACTGTTCCGCACTCTGATACACATATTCAATTTTCATCAAATCGCGATTGGCTTTGCTGTCATGCCAACGCTGGAAAACGATTTTGCCGCCAATCGGCGTGCGTTCGTTCTGGTCATGCAACTGATACGGTTTGAAATCCAGCGCCGTTAACAGAGAGGCAATGTTGGAGTCGTGCCCAACCAACACTGTAATTTTCGGTGCGCTGGTGCGATCGGTGACCAGAGCTTTGTCGATATAACTGACCAGCGGTTTCGCAACATTGCGCGCCACTTCCGGTGAGGTAAACAGGCTGTCCTGGTAACCGTTTTTCAGCTTCGACAACACCTTCCACTGCTGGTCAGATTTGATTTCTCCCCAGGCCACCTGATCCATCGGAAAACCTTCGTAATATTGCAAAGTAAACGCATCTACCAGCGAGTTGCCGACTTTCAGCGGCCCGGAAACACCTGGTTCTTGTTGATACTTGGCGCTAAAGGTATTTTTGCCATCCACCAGCGAACACTGTTGTTTCTCTTTACAGGCAGGGGAATCTTTATAGTTAACGATTTTTTCCAGTAGCTGGTAGCTGTCGGTAAGCTGGAGTTTGCTGAGCTCTTTCTCCATTGCCGCCACCGCCTGTTCACTGAATGCGGCGGAATCATCGGTGATCACCGGGTTAAAGGTTGGGTCCATAGTGCCCATTTTTTCCTGGTGATGCACAGGAATATCACACCCCGGGAATGCGCCGGTAATAAAGAACTGTGCGGTCGCAACGGTACGTTGCAGACTATTGGCATAGGCATAAACGGTGTACGGCGGCGGGCATTCCCCCGATTTCACCATCCCCTGCTCTGCCAGCCATTCACGCATGTAATGGCCCATATACACTTCGAGCACGCCACCTTTGGTGGTGAGTTGCCCACCGGGGACGTCCCATTCTGGCCATTTATTCGGCGTCGACTGCTCCAGCACACTGCCATTGTTCGCCAGCGGCGCACGTAAGTTATGGCGGCTCATCATGAGCACTTGCTGTAGCTGATAGCCTTCCGGTACGGTTTGTGCCTGAGCGTTTGAAGCGAGTAAAACTATCCCTGCCACAGCTGCGGCGATTAGCGTTTTGTTCATTCCTGGCACCTCTTTTGTTATCAATCACTAAAGAGTGTGACAGAAATATGACTTTTTTCCGGGAACAGGTTCGCAAAATGGCTTGTTGAACGCCTGTTTTTCTATATACATCTTCAAAAACAGGCAAGGTTTGACGCAAACTATGCCTGATTAGCCCCTGCCTCGCGTACGCCGCTGATAATTGCACCTGTGGCTAAACAGAATATCTGCGGCGTTACCAATACAGAGACAATATTTACCAATAAAAAAGTGTGAGACTAATAACAATGGTTTTTAGCATATGCCTTTGCCATTAAATTGCATAACGATTTAAATAGTCGAGTTGCGCATTCATTTCCTTATTGTTTAACTTGTAAGCCTGAGCAAAAAGTTCAGGAGGGAGGTAAACGTCATAATGATTGCCAGTGTTCATTAAATAACCATACTCAAGATCTTCATCTGTTGAAAAGGATTCATTCCCCAAGGAGATTGATGCCACATTACTATTAACAATAAATAATGAGCAAATGCTATCTGAAAGAACAGCAAGAAAATTCTTCACCGCTTTAATCCTATCCGACGTGTCGGTATCTAAAGCAAGCAAGTTCTTGTTATCATTAAATATAAACTCGGGTAAATGCAGGATACATTTTTCGTTATTCAAGCAACTATCAATGAATTGTTTTTTAAAAAACAGAAAGCTCCATGACATAAGACTACTCTGCCCCTGAATTTGGTTGTCAGATTGTAGATCAACACCAAATAACGTCTTTACATCTTCCCTGAGATTATAGAATGCCGTATCAACAAGAGCCTCGATCGTTTTTTTATCAACCATTTTAATGAATTCGTTGTAAACTTCCTTTTGCATCTTATAACTGACCAGCGCCCATGAATAATCATGTTGTTTTAAAACCAGTATAGCTCTTAACAGACAATATCCATCGCCATCTACAGGAGCATATTTTAATCCTAATGCCTGGTTAGTTTCACGCTGAATAAAAGATATACCAGACAAATCAATGTCAGAATCCAAATCAGATATTCCCGGCGTATTTATCCGCTCTGGCTGGACACTTATATTTTCATCATCAAAACAATACTCAGAAAAAACATCATCACACGCATTAATGTTTTCAATATACTCCATAAAGTTATACCAATAATAACCTTTAAAATCTGTGATAGACTCTGAAGCCCTGCCCGGCAAGGACACTCTAACAATATCAATATCTCGAACATATTGTATAGTATATGTAATACCTCCTGAAACCCCTGAATAAATTTGTGTATCATTAGTACGCAATGTTCTCATAAATAATGATAGATCATTATCATTCTGCATTTCCTCAAATTCTTTTTCTAGTGATTCACATTCCAGACATGGAGTATCCTCTTCATTTACTTTACGTCTGAGTTCATTGTATAACCGCATAAAACACACCAGTGTGTTTTCAAAAAGCGTGATTGAATATGTTTGATTTTTTTCGTACTCATTTTTTATATCGTTCCAGGCCTGTTTCAAATAATTATTTGCAGTGCAACTAATTCCATGTATATTACTACCCATATATAGCGTCTATAAAATTTAATAAATAATGACGCCCTAGTTAAACTTAAAGTGCCTGGTTCAACTATCAAAAATCGCTCACCCTTTTTCACCTGTTTAAAATATGTTCAGCAACCCATCTTGATGGCGACCTCCTCTCCGCGATGATTTCAATAACATATTCTGTGTTGGCATATGAAATTTTGAGGATTACCCTACACTTATAGGAGTTACCTTACAGGGGTTCCTTCAATTTGTGTTGATTTACGCGAGATAACGCTATGGAATTAAAGGATTATTACGCCATCATGGGCGTGAAACCGACGGACGATCTCAAGACAATCAAGACCGCCTATCGTCGACTTGCCCGCAAATACCATCCTGATGTCAGCAAAGAACCGGATGCCGAAGCCCGCTTCAAAGAGGTCGCTGAAGCCTGGGAAGTGTTAAGTGATGAACAACGTCGCGCTGAGTATGATCAGATGTGGCAACATCGCAACGATCCGCAATTTAACCGTCAGTTCCACCATGGCGACGGTCAGAGTTTTAACGCCGAAGATTTTGACGATATCTTCTCGTCAATTTTCGGTCAGCATGCCCGCCAGAGCCGTCAACGCCCCGCCACACGCGGCCACGATATTGAAATCGAAGTGGCGGTATTCCTCGAAGAAACGCTTACTGAGCATAAGCGTACCATCAGCTATAACCTGCCGGTTTATAACGCCTTTGGCATGATCGAACAGGAAATTCCGAAAACGCTGAATGTGAAGATCCCGGCGGGCGTCGGCAATGGTCAACGCATCCGTCTGAAAGGCCAGGGGACGCCGGGCGAAAACGGCGGTCCAAATGGCGATTTGTGGCTGGTGATTCATATTGCGCCACATCCGCTGTTTGATATTGTCGGCCAGGATCTGGAAATTGTGGTGCCGGTTAGCCCGTGGGAAGCGGCGCTGGGTGCTAAAGTCACCGTTCCAACACTGAAAGAAAGCATTTTGCTGACTATCCCGCCAGGCAGCCAGGCCGGGCAACGATTGCGCGTTAAAGGCAAAGGTCTGGTGAGCAAAAAACAGACCGGCGATCTGTATGCGGTACTGAAAATCGTGATGCCGCCGAAACCGGATGAAAACACTGCCGCGCTGTGGCAGCAACTGGCAGACGCCCAGTCGTCTTTTGATCCACGTAAAGATTGGGGGAAAGCATAATGGCTAATGTTACGGTGACTTTTACTATTACCGAATTTTGCCTGCATACCGGCATCTCTGAAGAGGAGTTGAATGAAATTGTCGGTTTGGGGGTGGTTGAACCGCGTGAGATCCAGGAAACAACCTGGGTATTTGACGACCATGCCGCCATTGTGGTGCAACGCGCGGTACGCCTGCGTCATGAACTGGCTCTGGACTGGCCGGGGATCGCGGTGGCGCTGACGTTAATGGATGATATTGCGCACCTGAAGCAGGAAAACCGCCTGCTGCGCCAGCGGCTTTCCCGGTTTGTAGCTCATCCGTGATGTGTGTTTGCCGGATGCGATGACGCATCTTAACCGGTCTACAAAGATTACAGTTCCTGTGGGCCGGATAAGACGTTCACGCCGCATCCGGCAACTGCGCCATAATGCCTGATGCGACGCTAAACGCGTCTTTTCAGGCGCACAAACGACGTTATCTGTTTTGGTGGTCGCACTCCACTAACACCAGCAATAACTGGCTTAGTGCCGCGTAAAAACCAAAGCTGTCATACTGACGACAACGCGCAACAAACTCTGGTAACCATTGCCACAGCGCCGTCAGTGTTTTTTGCCGCAAACTGTCGATTCTTCGCGCAGGAACGGTCCCCTCTCCCAGCGAAAAATGCAGATGGCTGAGCAATTCGAGATAGATCGCCAGATGATCTGCCGGTTCGTTGAAATTGCCGCTGGTTTCCATCCCTGCCTCAACTAACAAGCGTTTAATCTCTTGCTCGTCCTGTTTGTAGGCCGATGCATACGGCAGCGCCGCTTGTTTGTCGGTCATCAGAAACAGGCCGCAAAAGTCCGCGGCCAGTTCCAGACGGGCATCGTCACGTACTGTCAGCGTGGCAATACGGTTTTCCAGCTCGTTCACCGCCGCAGTGAGCGGCGGTTCGCTTTTCAGCAACGAAAACCATTCAGCCATCTGCGCACTGGCGATTTGCGTCAGTTGTTCATCGTCCAGCTCACGGGAGAACAACTGCGCTAGCCAGGCGTAAACACAGGCAATCTGTTGTGCTGTCAGCGTGGTCATGATTTCACCTGCGACGCGGGAACATATTCGCACTGCGCCACCATCTCCACGGGGCCGTTAAACGCCGTCACCTGCTCCACTGTTCCGTTGTACTTCTCAATTTCCACCAGCGTAGTGTGCGCACTGGTCGCCTGCGCCAGCTGCGATGTACCGATGTCGATGGTCAACACGTTGGGGTTACCGTATTTGCACAGCGCACCAGGCTCGCCGCCTTTATCTGGATCGTACCATGCCCCTTCGTGAATTCGTGCCACGCCGGGTGCATAGCGGTCAGAAACCACTGCCCCTGCCAACACCTGACCGCGAGCGTTAAAGACGCGTACCACATCACCGTTACGAATACCGCGCGCGCTGGCATCCTGCGGGTTAATGAATACTGGCTCTTTACCCGCTACCGTATATTGCTGACGCAGCGTTTCCGACTCACATAACTGCGAGTGAAGTCGGAAATCCGGATGCACAGATTGCAGATGCAACGGATACTTTTGCGAGCCAGGCCCACCGTGGGAGCGTTCGATTTTCTCAAACCACATCGGATGCCCCTGACAATCGTCGTAGTTCATATCGGCGATAGTTTTCGAGTAGATCTCAATCAGGCCACTCGGCGTGCCCAGCGGTTCGAGATCCGGATCTTCGCGGAATGCCTGGTGGCGAACAAACATCTGCGGATGGTCAAACTCGACGTACTCTTTGTTATTCCAGAAGTCATCAAACGCTGGCAGATGAACGCCGCGTCCTTTGCCTTGCTGTACACCTTCCTGCCAGATGCGTTTCAGCCAGCCCATTTCGTCCAGCCCTTCGGTAAAGGCTTCTTCGCGATTAAAGCGACGGCACAGCTCGCGGAAAATATCGAAGTCGTTGCGCGCCTCGAACTGCGGCGGCACCACCTGTTTCATGGCGATAATGCCACGGTTGGAGTGATTGCCGTACTGGTCGAGATCGTTACGCTCAAACTGCGTGGTCGCAGGCAGTACGATATCGGCAAAGCGGCAGGTTGAGGTCCACTGGTTATCTATGGCGATAACCGTTTCCAGCTTGCGCAAGCCTTCAATAATGCGGTTGATCTGCTGATGGCGATGGAATGGGTTAGTTCCGGCAAAAATACACATTTTCAGCGGCGGCAGTTTTACCGATTTACCGTTCCAGTTGATCACTTTCCCCGGTTCGAGGATCGCATCGATAAAACGGGCAATCGGAATAGTGCTGCTGTAGCCTTTGTAGTCACTGTTGTCGTGAACAGGCGGAATCGACGTAGAGCCGGAGAAACCACTCAGAATAACGCCTTTACGCCCCGGCGTGCCTGCGCCGTTGTAGTGCCAGCCAAAACCAAAACCACCACCTGGCAGGCCAATTTGCCCCAGCATCGCCGCCAGAACCACAATCATCCACGCCCACTGTTCACCGTGCTGCATACGCTGCACGCACCAGCCAGCAATAATTTGCGTTCTGTTCGCCGCCATCTGCCGCGCCAGCCCACGAATGGTTTCGGCATCAATGCCGGTCAGTTTTTCAGCCCATGCGGCATCTTTCGGCTGACCGTCTTTCTCACCCAGCAGATACGGCAGGAACTGCTCAAAACCCACACAGTAGTTAGCAAGGAAGTTTTTGTCGTACAGGTTTTCACTGTACAGCGTATGTGCCAGCGCCAGTTGCAGCGGCACGTCAGTTTGCGGGTTAACCGCAATGTGCTTCACATGCTCGCGCCCCAGATACTCATGGGTGGATGTGACAACCGGATCGATGCTGATGACCTCAATTTCACCGGCGGCGACTTTCGCTTTTAGCTGCGCGTAATATTCATAAACATCGTGATCCGGGCACCACCAGTTCGCTTGCTGGTTTTTCAGCAAATCGGAGCCCCACAGCACAATGGTTTTGCTGTTCTGCAATACCAGCGGCCAGGAGGTTTGCTGTTCATACACTTCCATCGAACCGACTACGCGCGGCAGGATCACCTGCGCAGCACCGGTAGAGTAATCTCCGCCCGTACCAACGCTATTACCATGCAAGGCAATAGCTTTCGCCAGCATCCCCGAAGCGTTATGGAACATCCCCGTCGATTGCCAACCACTGGCGGTCAGCAAGGCACTCGGCCCGTGAGTTTTCTGCACGCGTTCCAGTTCTTCATAGAACATGTCGAGGGCTTCATCCCAGCTCACGCGCACAAAACGGTTATCACCGCGCTGGGAGGTATCGCTGAGATGGCGCTTACGCAGCCAGTCCACGCGTACCATCGGATAACGAATACGCGCCGCGTTGTGTACGTGATCCGGCAATCCGGCAATCATTTTCGACGGATATTTATCCAGTTCGAACGGTTTTGCCGCCACAAAGCGACCATCCTTCACCGTCGCGCGGATAGCCCCCCAGTGCGACCCGGTAAGAATGCCCTCTTTCGAGATGACAGCGTCAGTCGCCGCTTGCGCCGCAGTCGCACGTCGCGGCGTTAACAATGACGGCCCCAGCATCCCGGCGACGGTTAAGCCGCCGAGTTGTGCCAGAAAACGCCGACGTGATGCCTGAAAGAGATCGTTATTGTTCATTATTTTTCTTCCTTCTTATCGCCGTGAGCCTTACCTGCGGTGTCAGACGCATTCATTTGCAGATATTTCAACAAGGTGCGTTCTTCACGTTTATCGAGACTGGTAAAGCCAATCATGCCGTTGAGCGTGCCGATCCAACCGTTAGCGTCAAAGTGGGCGATTTCCGGTGCGCCGTGGCACTGGTTACAGGTGCCGTTGTACAACGAATCCGCATAAGCCCAGATCGGTTTGATATCGTTCACCATGTCGCCTTTCTTCATCCACGCAGTGGCCTGCAACTTGCTCCACTCGGTATTGGTGTCGGCAACGGTGGTTTTCTCCAGCGTTTTTACCTGCTGCTGCACATCACCACGAATCGAGGCAACAAAGATGCGTTTACCTGGGAATTGGGTGAGTACACGCTGACGTCCGGCGCTTTCCGTCCAGCCGGTAATTTCAATTTGCAGCCAGTCGCCGTCACGTTTAAGGACTTTCACTTCCGAAGCAGGCAGCAGAGAACCAGAGGCTTCTTTATCGCCTTTCGCCGCATAAATTGGCTTAATATCAATAGAGTACAGCGTGTCACCACTGTCATTAGCACTGGCTCGCAGCTCATCGAACTGCTTACGGAAGCCGCTACTCATATCCGGTAACTGGTGGGCAATACCTTTATGACAGTCGATGCAGGATTGATTATCTTTCGCTGCCACCTTCATCTGACGTGCTGCTTCAGGATGCTGCTTCGCATGATCCATCGCATCGTAGTTATGGCAGGAGCGGCAGGTTGCCGAGTTGTTTTCTTTCATTCGCGCCCATTCACGCTCGGCAAGTTCCGCGCGTTTGGCTTCGAATTTTTCAGGTGTATCAATGGAGTGAGCAATAAAGGTCTGGTAGATATCATTGCTCGCTTCCAGTTTGCGCTTCACCATGCCTGGAATATCCGGCGGGATATGACAGTCATGGCATTCAGCTCGCACGCCGGAGGCGTTCTGGAAATGCACCGACTGTTTATATTCTTCATACACCGGTTGCATACTGTGGCAACTGACACAAAATTCGGTTGTGCTGGTGACTTTGATCCCAACGTGTGGCAATACAATCAGCGCAATGCCAATCACAATCCCAATTGCGACCAGCGCCAGTACCGACCAACGAGCACTGGGTCGGCGTAGCGCGTTCCAGAGTTTCCGCATAATAACCCCTGTAGAATTATGGTTTAGTGAAGCGATCTTAATGAGCAAATATGAACAGCGGCACTGGTCAGGATGAACGGCTTACGGCAGAATATGAACAGATATGAACAGAATGAGTAAAACCCTCTGATGCCACATCACATTGTTATTGTTGAAGATGAGCCGGTTACCCAGGCGCGATTACAATCCTACTTCACTCAGGAGGGGTATACCGTTTCCGTTACGGCGAGCGGTGCCGGGCTACGGGAAATTATGCAGAATCAGTCGGTAGATTTAATTCTGCTGGATATCAACTTACCCGATGAAAATGGCCTGATGTTAACCCGCGCCCTGCGAGAACGCTCAACGGTGGGGATTATTCTGGTTACCGGACGCAGCGATCGGATTGACCGTATTGTTGGGCTGGAAATGGGCGCAGACGATTACGTCACCAAACCGCTGGAACTGCGCGAACTGGTAGTACGGGTGAAAAATCTGCTCTGGCGAATCGACCTCGCGCGACAAGCTCAACCGCACACTCAGGACAACTGCTATCGCTTTGCCGGTTATTGCCTGAATGTGTCGCGCCATACGCTGGAGCGGGATGGCGAGCCGATTAAACTGACCCGCGCAGAGTATGAAATGTTGGTGGCATTTGTGACGAATCCGGGCGAAATTCTCAGCCGTGAACGTCTGCTACGTATGCTTTCTGCGCGTCGGGTGGAAAACCCTGACCTGCGCACCGTCGATGTGTTAATTCGTCGTTTACGTCATAAACTCAGCGCGGATTTACTGGTGACGCAACATGGTGAAGGTTATTTCTTAGCCGCTGATGTGTGCTGATAAAAATAGACCGGACGAAATCCCCCTGGTGACAGCGAGCGGCGAATATGTTCACGGTCGGCATTTTTCGGCGTCAGAACTAAAATCGGTGGGCTGACATTATCAGAAACCGATTGCCCCTGTAATTGCCTGATGGCCTGCTCAACCGCCAGTTCCCCCTGCCAGACCATTTGATCGCTGGCAGCCATAATCACTCTTCCCCGCTTCAGCCCGCGATACACCTGATGTGAAAGATAAAACGACACCACGGTAAGCGGCGTTTTCAGGTTACGCCCTTCCCCCATTGCCGCCTCTGCCGCAATGGCCGTTCCGGCAACGACGTCGATTTCTGGATGGCGTTCCAGCATCTCCTGCAACAGGTTACGCTGGATTTCAATATCGTTATCACCAAGCGCAATATCAACAATACGCACCGGGCTTCCGGCAATGGCTGCGCGAAAACCCTCGACCATCTCCTTACTGCCCCCGGCGTTATCGGGTCCGGGCATCAACAGCACATTCAGTGGTTTACCGTGCGCCCATTGCACCAGATATCGCCCCGGTTGATAGCCCATCTGAAACCAGGGCACACCAACGCGGCTTTTCACCTGGGGAGCATCAATAGCATTTACCAGTTCGATCACCGGCAGACTTGCTACCTGCTTTTGCAGGTCGGGAAATGAGGTCGTGCTACTACCGAGCAAAATGGCCTCTGCGCCCCACTGTTTACACTGGTCGATTTGTGCTTGCTGGGTAGCCAACTGGCTGTAGCCGCCTGCCTCCAGCACTTTTAAATCCACACCGTAGCGGCGAGCAGCCTCCTGCATACCATAGTTCAACGATAACCAATATGAATCTTTCAGGCTGGGATAAAGCGCGCACAGTTTCCATGCGCGTTTGGCTTTAAGCGGCGTAGAGGCTTGCACCGTGAAATGCTGCGCATCATGCCAGCGCAACAGGTTATCAGCCGAAAATGCCGGCAACATGAAAAGGGAAAGAAGTAAAAATAGCAGTACGCGCATGATAGCCTCATCAATAATAAGGCTTTATGCTAGATGCATTCCGCTTTGCGACTCAACCTTTTTCACCTAAAGTGCACCGACCGTGAATTTAACCCTGACCCGAAGACTCTGGATGGGCTTTGCCCTGATGGCGCTGTTAACCCTGACCAGTACCCTGGTGGGATGGTACAACCTGCGCTTTATCAGCCAGGTGGAAAAAGACAACACTCAGGCATTGATTCCTACCATGAATATGGCGCGCCAGTTGAGCGAAGCCAGCGCCTGGGAACTTTTCGCCGCGCAGAACCTGACCAGTGCCGATAACGAAAAGATGTGGCAGGCGCAGGGGCGAATGCTCACCGCACAAAGCCTGAAGATTAATGCGTTGCTGCAAGCGTTACGGGAACAAGGTTTTGATACCACCGCTATTGAACAACAGGAGCAGGAGATCTCCCGTTCGTTACGTCAGCAAGGGGAACTGGTGGGGCAGCGTTTGCAACTGCGCCAGCAACAACAGCAACTCAGTCAGCAGATAGTCGCTGCCGCCGATGAGATCGCACGCCTGGCGCAAGGTCAGGCGAATAATGCGACAACTTCCGCTGGAGCGACCCAGGCCGGGATTTACGATTTGATCGAACAAGATCAGCGTCAGGCTGCTGAAAGTGCACTCGATCGGCTGATTGATATCGATCTTGAGTATGTTAACCAGATGAATGAACTGCGCCTTAGCGCTCTGCGGGTGCAGCAAATGGTGATGAATCTGGGGCTGGAGCAGATCCAGAAAAATGCACCAACGCTGGAAAAGCAGCTCAATAATGCGGTGAAAATTCTGCAACGTCGGCAAATACGCATTGAAGATCCGGGTGTTCGTGCGCAGGTCGCAACAACGTTAACTACCGTTAGCCAATATAGCGATTTGCTGGCGCTGTATCAGCAGGACAGTGAAATCAGCAATCACCTACAAACTCTCGCACAAAATAACATCGCCCAGTTCGCGCAGTTTAGTAGCGAAGTCAGTCAGCTGGTCGACACCATTGAGCTGCGTAATCAGCACGGACTGGCGCATCTGGAAAAAGCGAGTGCACGCGGGCAATACAGCCTGTTATTGCTGGGGATGGTTTCACTTTGCGCACTGATTCTGATCCTCTGGCGCGTGGTTTATCGCTCAGTCACGCGTCCACTTGCCGAACAAACGCAGGCGCTGCAACGGCTGCTGGACGGTGATATTGACTCCCCTTTCCCGGAAACCGCTGGCGTACGGGAGCTGGATACCATCGGGCGGCTGATGGATGCGTTTCGCAGCAATGTTCATGCACTGAATCGCCACCGCGAACAGCTGGCGGCGCAGGTCAAAGCGCGTACAGCTGAATTGCAGGAACTGGTGATAGAACACCGACAGGCACGGGCGGAAGCAGAAAAAGCCAGCCAGGCAAAATCGGCGTTTCTGGCGGCGATGAGCCATGAGATCCGCACACCGCTGTACGGTATTCTCGGCACTGCTCAACTGCTGGCAGATAACCCCGCACTTAACGCCCAGCGTGATGATTTGCGGGCAATTACTGACTCTGGTGAATCGTTGCTGACCATCCTCAACGATATTCTCGATTATTCCGCTATCGAAGCAGGTGGCAAGAATGTTTCGGTCAGCGATGAGCCCTTTGAACCGCGCCCGCTGCTGGAAAGTACCCTGCAATTAATGAGCGGACGGGTGAAAGGTCGCCCGATTCGCCTGGCAACGGCAATTGCCGATGATATGCCGTGCGCGTTAATGGGCGATTCACGACGTATTCGTCAGGTTATAACCAACCTGTTGAGCAACGCCCTGCGTTTTACTGACGAAGGGTACATTATCCTGCGTAGTCGCACTGATGGCGAGCAATGGCTGGTCGAAGTGGAAGACAGCGGCTGCGGTATTGATCCCGCGAAACTGGCAGAAATCTTCCAGCCATTTGTGCAGGTAAGCGGCAAACGCGGCGGCACCGGGCTGGGACTGACTATCAGTAGCCGTCTGGCCCAGGCGATGGGCGGCGAACTGAGCGCCACCAGCACGCCGGAGGTTGGAAGCTGTTTTTGTTTACGCTTGCCGTTACGTGTTGCCACGGCACCCGTGCCAAAAACAGTCAATCAGGCGGTGCGTCTTGACGGTTTACGTTTGCTGTTAATTGAAGATAACCCGCTAACCCAGCGAATTACCATTGAGATGCTGAAAACCAGTGGTGCGCAGATTGTTGCTGTTGGCAATGCCGCGCAGGCTTTAGAGACACTGCAAAATAGCGAACCGTTTGCTGCCGCACTGGTGGATTTTGATCTGCCGGATATCGACGGCATTACGCTTGCCCGACAACTGGCACAGCAATATCCGTCGCTGGTTTTGATTGGCTTTAGCGCCCATGTCATTGACGAAACGCTGCGCCAGCGTACCAGTTCATTATTCCGCGGGATTATCCCTAAACCGGTGCCGCGTGAAGTGCTCGGTCAGTTACTGGCGCACTATCTCCAACTGCAAGTCAATAATGATCAATCGCTGGATGTATCGCAACTCAATGAAGATGCTCAGTTAATGGGGACGGAGAAGATCCACGAATGGCTGGTATTATTTACACAACATGCCCTGCCGCTTCTCGATGAAATCGACATTGCCCGCGCCAGTCAGGATAGCGAGAAAATAAAGCGTGCCGCGCATCAGCTAAAAAGCAGTTGCTCGAGTCTGGGAATGCATATCGCCAGCCAGCTATGCGCACAACTGGAGCAGCAGCCATTATCTGCCCCCCTTCCACACGAAGAAATTACACGCAGTGTTGCCGCTCTGGAAGCATGGTTGCATAAGAAAGACCTGAACGCGATTTGAATCAATATCAGCCAGTTAAGAACAACTAGAATAGTGGCATTTGGTATACAACTTAACGGACTGGCAAAATCATGGCAGAGAATAAAAGAACCCGCTGGCAGCGGCGGCCAGGCACGACGGGCGGCAAATTACCGTGGAATGACTGGCGTAATGCCACGACCTGGCGTAAAGCGACGCAATTATTACTGTTGGCAATGAATATTTATATTGCCATCACGTTCTGGTATTGGGTGCGCTATTACGAAACGGCAAGTAGCACGACATTTGTCGCCAGACCGGGAGGTATCGAAGGCTGGCTACCGATTGCCGGGCTGATGAATCTGAAATATAGCCTTGTAACAGGTCAGTTACCGTCCGTCCACGCCGCCGCGATGCTGTTATTGGTCGCTTTTATCGTCATCAGTCTATTACTCAAAAAGGCCTTTTGCTCATGGTTATGCCCGGTTGGTACGCTTTCTGAATTAATCGGCGATCTCGGTAACAAACTGTTTGGTCGGCAATGTGTCCTTCCCCGCTGGCTGGATATTCCTCTGCGCGGCGTGAAGTATTTGCTGTTGAGTTTTTTTATCTATATCGCGTTATTGATGCCCGCTCAGGCGATTCACTATTTTATGTTGTCGCCCTACAGCGTGGTGATGGACGTTAAAATGCTCGATTTCTTTCGTCATATGGGGACCGCGACATTAATCAGCGTGACCGTTTTGCTGATTGCCAGCCTGTTTATTCGCCATGCCTGGTGTCGTTATCTTTGCCCATATGGCGCGCTGATGGGCGTGGTTTCGCTATTGTCGCCGTTTAAGATTCGTCGCAATGCCGAAAGTTGTATCGACTGTGGCAAATGCGCAAAAAATTGCCCATCACGGATCCCGGTCGATAAATTAATTCAGGTACGAACAGTGGAATGTACCGGCTGTATGACTTGCGTAGAGTCATGTCCGGTAGCCTCAACATTGACCTTTTCACTGCAAAAACCTGCGGCAAATAAAAAAGCCTTTGCGTTGTCTGGCTGGTTAATGACGCTACTGGTTCTGGGGATTATGTTTGCGGTGATTGGTTACGCAATGTATGCGGGAGTATGGCAAAGCCCGGTGCCGGAGGAATTGTACCGACGCTTAATTCCACAAGCGCCAATGATTGGTCACTAAATTAGCAACAAGCGGAACATCACCTCGCACGGGGTGATGTTCACAAAATCACATTATTTTGATTTTGACATCATAACTTTCAAGCCCGGTCATTTTTTCTCGTGCGGTGAAGCGAATTTCAGAGACTTCTTTCCCTGTATTCTTGTTCAGCTCGGCGATTTTTTGCGCGATAAAGTCGGCGATTTCCGTTTCGGCTTGTTTTTTTAACTCTTCAATATTCACTGTTAACCTCTTCTGGTCTTAAAAGACAGCAACACGCCAGTAAGGTGTTGGTTCCCGGTACCCTGGTCAGGTAAGAAATGTTATAAGCCATCTCCCCGAAAGATTCAATAATCAACAGGTTATCGCTTACTATACATACAGCGTTGAAGAAAAATAAGGCAGATATAAAAAAGGCTCCACGAGGGAGCCTGATATTATTTTGTGAAATCCAGCGGCGCATGGTCAGTGCGTATTTGCAGCGCGACGTTATCAAAGGTGATCATCGTCGATTTACAAAAAATACACTTAGCGCCCAAAGGGTTTCGCTCCGTCACATCGAATGCCGATGTGCGGTACTGTGAACCATGACAACATGGACAGCGGAAATGGAGATGTTGAGTAATAATGGCAACCTTAGAGCGTAACAACGTTCGCTGCCGCGGGGCCACGTTGCCCCTGCTCAATAGAAAATTCAACTTTCTGATTTTCGTTCAGCGTGCGGAATTCATTGCTCTGGATGGCGGTGAAATGGACGAAAACGTCTATCAACCAACGGGCAAGGTGTTGAAAGAAACAATTACTGTGGCGGGTGACAAGGCTAATGAGGCCTATCAATGGGCTCAAAAGCAAGTGACGCCAAACGCGCCAGAAACACAAGCGCCACAAACTGCACCTCAAGCGCCTCAAGCACCTCAAGCGGCGCCAGTTACAACTGCTGCGGCTCATGAGGCTCCTGCGCCAGAGGCAACACAAACAGCCCAAACATCCAGAGCTAAGACAGCCTTAGGAAAAGCGGGTGAATTTGTTATGAACGACATTCCAAATGCGCTCAAGGATGGCTATGACAAATACGTGCCAACTAAAGAGCAAGTATCTGAAACGGTTGACAAGTTAATCCCAACAAAAGCGGAAACAAAGAGTTTCTTTGCAAAGCTCAATCCGATGAACTGGGGTAAAAAAGAGCAGGCTACTCCAACAGCTCAAGAAGCAGCTGCGCCTCAAGTAGCTGCGGCCGAAACAGCGCCTCAAGCGGTTGATGTTGCTTCTGTCCAGCAAGCGCCTGCGCCTGAACAAGAGGCTAAGCCGAACTGGTTCGAGCGCAATGTTGTTGCACCAGCTAAGGAAGCGCATGCTTATATGGACGAGCACGTTTATCAACCAACAGGCACGGTAGTTGGCGATACCGTCAAAGATATCGGCAACAAAATTGATGAAGTAATCCCAACCAAAGAACAAGTGACGCAGACTTTGGACAATGTTGCCAACAAGATTGACGAGGCTATTCCAACAAAGGAACAAGTCGGTCAAGCGATGGACAAAATTAATCCGTTCAAAGAACAGACAAACGTGGCGAATGCACAAGAGGCAGCACCTCAAACGCCAGTGGATCGTTTTGCTCAGATGTTGAAGGAAAAAGGCTTTTCAGATGCGGAAATTTTGACGAAGCAACGGCAAAAAGAGAGAAGCGGATTTTTAAACTTGTGAACACGATGAAAAATGTCGCTACTGACTGGCCGATTATTTCGCTGATTTCTGATGCGAATCCATTTGAAATACAACTGAAAGCTGCAAAACTGGGAGAATATAAAATAAGGGCAAAGATATATAATGACACCGGGCTTACAAAGACCTTATATGATGTAATCGAATTTGAACAGTTTGTAAATGATGTTGATGAGAAAATTGCAAGTTTGTCTACATTTGAAAAGCTTAAAAAAGCCCTTGAAATGGTTAAATGGAAGCGGGAAATTGATATAGGGGCACTCGCAAAAAGTCTTTGGAATTCAATTCCAATGATACTGTTTATTGCAGCTTTGATTATCTCATGCGGAGAAATAGCTTCAGCTATCCTTATCCTGATGTCTCTTGCCGACGGATGCAGGAATATAAATGACGGCTTCACAAAGGTCGCGCAAGGTTTTGAAACTGTAAAGAATGCTGGCTCAGAAAATGCTTTAAGACATGGAGGAGAGTGCATTCATGAGGGACTGATAATTTTCGGTCTTGGAACGATAGAAGTATTCTTGAGCAAATGCACGATGAAAAATGTGCATACCGCAAGGATACAGCTCTTGAATGGAGAGACTAAAGCGATTGCCCAGTCAGAAACAAAGGCTTTGCCGTTTGCCGCCACGAAAGAAATCGCCTCCTCAACCTCCACCGCAGTACCAGACCTCACGGAAATACAGATTTCAGAAACAATGGCCGAGAGTGCGAAGAAGACTTCGTTAGTTCTTGCTGATGTTGCCGTAAAGAGCGAAGAAAAGAAACTTTTAGATGAGGTTGTAAAAGATGCTGAGATAATTAATGAACGCTCTGGCAATAAAGGAGACTGGAACAAAAATCTGAACAAGAAACTTGAGCCTAACAAAACTTACAAGGTTGATGATTATTCTTATTATACAGATGAAAAAGGACGCGTAAGCAAAGTAACAGGAGAGCTAAAACTTGAGAATAAGGATAGAAATATCTATCAGCAGGGAAAAGCCGTTGAAATAAAGGACGGAATAATAGGGGAAGATCAAGGCGGACATATTATTGCAAGAATCTTTAACGGACCTGGAGAGCAGATTAACTATATTCCACAAAGTGCAAAACTTAATAACGGCAAATGGAAAGTTATGGAAAATGAGTGGAAGAAAGAATTATCTAAAGGAAATAAAATTGAGGTAGACATAAAAATGGTGTATAATAAAGAGTTGTTTTCAAAAAGACCAGAAAGGTTCGTTGTGGAGTATAAAGTAAATGGGAAACGCTTTATAAGACGATTCAAAAATGATTAAAAAAAGAGGATAGAATTATGGAAGAAATGAATGAAATTTATACTTACATTGGTAACGCATTAAACACTAATATGAATGATAATAATTGGGAGACAATAAAGTTTAATATACAAGCTGATGTAGACTACTGCGGGTACGATGGTACTTATATTGACACAATGGGGACTGTTCACGATTTAGATGTTGATATTCCTATTGAAATGGATGATAAAATATGGCGACTTTTGGAACTAACAAAGAAAAATAATTTTGCACAATGGAATAAAGCCGTTTATACACTTGAAAAGAATGGTCACTTTGATATGACTTTTGAATGGGATCAGTTTCTCCAAGACGAATGGGATAAAAATTAAAATGTTTATTTGAAAATGCGGAGAACTACCCATGACAGAAGAGCAAAAAAAACTATATCAGTACCTCTATTCCATAACTGAAAATGAAGTATATAAAGATTGTCTAAGAAAACAGAAAAAAAGCTACATAGAAAAGCAGAAAGACTCGGACTTCATGGAATACTCCCTCGTTGAGGCACACCTGAGAAGAATCTCCCAACGCAACAACGACAGGGCTGTTCCCATAGAAACGACAACACTCAACGAATACAACCTAAAGACTGGCAGCAATCTTGAAAATGTAAAAATAATGTATGGCGCATATTCAGATGAACTGACACGGGCATATCACGCAACTGCCCTTACTATCGGTGCAACAATCTATTTCAGCACGAAAGCATACAAGCCAGAGACGGAAGAAGGAAGAAAAACACTCGCTCATGAATTGACCCATGTACAGCAAAACAAAGATGATATACTTGAAGGGCAGAAAAATAAAGAAGAACTGGAAAAAGAAGCCGAACAAGTAGAAAAAATCATAGAATACAATCCTGAAAAGTACAGGGAAATCAATTTTGAAGGAAAAAAATACAAATTAACGGAACGAGAATATAGAGAGTTGATGGACGAAATAAGAAAGAGGGTAGAACAGCAGCTTGAATATAATACGATGGGATTATCTGATGCGGAATATCTGAAAGTGCTGATACAATACCAAGAAATGGAAAGAAGAAGGGAATTAATCTGGCAAAAATAACTCCATACAAACATAATAGTTCCCTAATCTCGACATTCGAGAGAATCTTTCTCCTTACTGACGGCAACATCTACGGAGTCGAACAGGAAGATGCAGAAAAAACCGTCTCCCTCATAAAAGAGGCGATGGACGAGATGGGCATAAAATCGATAAAGGCCGTATGCAGCGGAGATATAAGACCCGATGCAAAAAAACTGAACGCCCGTCTTCTCATGGAAGAATCCAGTTCAGAAGATGTCCTCACAAAAAAAACTTCCAGCCCAATACGGCAAAGAAAAGGACAGAAAATCACAAACGAAAGGATTCTGTCATTCTATAAGAAACTGTTCGGTGAAGCGCTTGAAAACAACGCTGAGGTAGCAAGCTACAAAGAGTACAGAAAGACAAAGAAAGAACTGGCAGAAAAAGCCGAAAGTAAAAGAATCGAGGAGTCTGGAAGAAGCCTCTCAGAAAAAATCGCAATCGTAAAGGCGAGCGGGACAGAGGGGGAAGAACTCATACGGGCAATCCAGACAGAGAAAACGAAGATACCTCTTTCTGTCTTCAATCCGGCGGATAAAAAAGAGTCGGGGCTTACGGACGAAGAATTCAATATCATTCAGAACTATGCCGTACCTGAACACAAAAAAGAACTTTTCAGCCGAGCCATTCTGAACCTGCTTCTGGAGCGAGAAACGATTAAAACAAGCGGAAAGGAAGTGCGCGAGCTTTTTGATGCCGTGTACGCCGACGTGGTGCAGGGCAAGAAATCTGACGAGGCAATCAGCGTGGAAACGACATTCTCCGAGCTGTGCAGCAACCCTGATAAATCGCTGGCCACGGAACCTGTCGAAAGTGCCACCATAGAACAACTAGAAGAGGCAAAGAAAAACCTTCCCGAACAGAAAACACCTGAACTGCAGAAAAAAGTAAACGCTGCGGTGGATAACATAATCCGAAACTTTTCAGCAGTTCGCATGAGCACAGGAATGACACCGGAAGAGGCGGTAAAACTTGCCGTAAAAACAGTCGGTGGCAAAGACTCCGCCGTATTCGTGCCGCCAGCAAGCGGAATCGTCTACCAGACACCGGCTATGAACGCCCCGTTCAATGCCCGGAACGGAAGCGACAAAAGGATTTTCAGCGACATAAGAATAGCGGACTTGATTGAGAAATCAAAGAACCTTCCGCCTCCGACAAAAGAAATTGAGGTTGATCGGCTCATTGCGGAGAGCAGACAGAGCAAAAATGCAAGCGGTCTGCCCTCTGGAGAAAAAGAAACCGAAACTGGCAATATTCACGCTGAGGCAAACAGGGCAGATAAACCATACAAGGAAACAGGCACGGCACAAGAAGCATACACCTCACTTCCGAACCTGTTCAGCAAAGAGGAGCGTGAAGCCTGGTATAAAACCGAAAGCTTCAGGAAAACGGGTCTTTCCGTTTCCGATGTTGAAAATCTGGTACAATCGGAAGAAGAAAAAATACAGGGATTAAAACCATCTACTGATAAAAATGTCATTACATTCTCAAAGAAAATGGAACTGGACAGAAAGCTGGGCTATGCCGCCGAAAGCACGGAGCGGAGCAGAAACGCCCTGCTCGCAAGAATCGAGCCTGTCACGCACTCCCTGAATGCGGAGGAAACGGCAAAGAGGCTTGAGGAAACCGAGAATACAAGGGCTGCCTACACCAAAGAGGACGACGGGCTTTTAAAAGAACGCAATGCTGTGGCAGGAAACCTAAAGGTCGCCGAAATAAACGCGAACGGAAGGCTTTCGCGGGAACTGGCGGGGGCCGTGAATGCGGCTGACTTTGCAAGAGAACGAAACCGTATCATATTCGGAGAAGATGTACAACAGAATGTTCCAGTCAAAAAAGGAGACGGTAAGTCTTTCAACACACTGGCAACCCCGAAAGCTGAGAAAACAGAGAATTCACCGATTCCTTATCAGAGTGCAAGGCAACAGGCTCAGAGTCAGTTTTTAACGGAAACCACTGAAGCGATAACGGCGTCAAATGTCTCAAAGTCTACGAAAGATGGGCAGATTTTCCCTACCGATTACAATTCAGGAACAGAATTCCATGTTTCTGTACAGGAGAAGCACGGCACAGGCAAAAGACATAACGCAGAGATTGTGACCGGTGACATTCCTGCGATTCTGACTCATTTTGAATATTTTTTAAGAAATGAGGATTTTCCAATCCAAAGATGTAAAATGTTTATATCTTCCCTAAAGAATCCATAATTTAAGCTGTCCCTTTTAGGACGCTCTCTGTCCTCTTTTGAGCGCTCCAGCGTCCTTTTTTGAACGCCTTTTGCACCCAGCGCTAACAAAACATCAATCATGATAATATTGATTAAACAGTTTATTAAATTTTCGAATTGCATTCACAGTAATTTCCAATAATTTATAAACAAGTTCTGGATTTATATCAATCTCATCATTTTTGGTATACTCACCTGGAAATTTCCTGCTCAAATCATCAGAAACTTTGCTGTCATTATGTTTTATACAATTATTAATCAAACGTACTATCAGCATGTCATCATCAGCAGGCGCATAAACTAACCTGTCTAATGTAGTTGTCTCCATTTTTTCTTTCTTTAATTTATCTCCGACATTTTTCTTTAAGCCTTCAAAAGTTTCAACAAAAAAATTTATAAGCATCAAATTTATGGATTTATTATATAACTCTATAATGCCGTTTTGTTCGCAAAAATAATCTTCTGCCTGTGATTCTATCCAGTCTTTTTCACAAAATGGTTCTCCATCAGAAGTTTCTTCAATAACTTCTGGCATTTTCTCTATATCGGCAAAAGCTTTTTCAGCTTCTTTCTTTAAGTCTTTCTCTGCATTATCTGCCAGTTCATAACTCTTATCAACAAGTTTTTCCAAATCTGTTGGCAAAGATTCCAATTTCATATTTATAAGCATAAGAGACATGTTAGTTTCGAATGCTTTCCAATCAATATTGTTCATTTTTCGGCCTTATTTAATTTTTCTTTTTCATATTCGATTTTTCTATCCAGATAGTCAAAGTGTGCTTCTTTTGCATCATTTTCTTCCTGACTATAGGAATTTAATAAAGTTTCATAATCCTTATATTTTCTAAACGATTCCTCTTCTTTCTTTATGGTATATGAAATTTTTTGAACGGAATACATATTTTCACTGAATTCAATGTATTCAAAATCCTTTGGATAAAAAGAAACAATATTAAAATTTTCGTCATCAATACTTTTAGAGCTCGGATATACAATTCCTCTATAACCTAATTCTTTTATTACATCAGAAAACACTTGTGTAACGTAATACAAATGTTTGTTAGCTTCATTAATTGGTACTAGAATAATTCGATTCAAAATATGAATAAAATCATTATTTGCAGATAGGTCAAGAAATCTACCTTTATTTACAGGTTTGAATTCTGCAATGCTGCAAAACTGTCCTACATCCAGTTTTAATTCGCTTATACAAGTTTCCTTTGAAGTCGCCATATATAAATATGAATAGGAACTACGATTGAAACGTCCTGCTCTACTCATTGAAGTTGGAGGTGCACTAATTTGACTTCCATAGAATGGAAATGTTACATTAATATTACAATCATCTATAGCACCTTTTTCATTATTAAACCCCGCACGTCCACGGTAAAAGATTTCATTCTTTGAAAACATTCTTTCAGTCAGAAACTCAGCATTCTCGGTAAATAAGATTTTGATTCTTTCTTTTGTCTTTTCTATAGAACTTGTATCAAACAAATCAATTATTTCTTTTAGGTCTAAGAAAAATGGTTCTTTTACATAGTCCGAATAAATTTCAAGTAAATTGTAATCTTCTATAAAGTCCATGATATCTAGTACCTCTTTTTTCTTTCCTATGTAAATCAAATATAATAATAGAAATCATAAAACGACAAGATAAAATTAACAAGATTATAAAAAAGTGTTATTATATTACCTATGCTTCCAGAAAAATCTTTACAAATCATCAAAACTCGTTCACAAACCTTAAAAGCGCTACTGGAATTGAATGATAAAGCAAAAGTAGTAAAAATTCTGGAAATCCTCAAAGAATTACCATCGGATGATGATGCCTATTATCTTGGTTATCTATATGGTCTTTTGATTGACCTGTATCTAAAACAAGGAGTGGACCAAAAAGTTGTTGCATATGTCAATAAACTCATCTTAATTTCTGGAATGGCATTATACGAATAGTATCCCCAAATTGAATTTACATTTACCATATTCTTGTTCTGTAAGCGTTAATTCTCATAATATTCATTTAAATTATTCACCTCTTGTTTTGACGCTTACTAAAAAACAATATTTATTACAGAGAAAGACAGGATACAGATGAAAATCAAAAATAACCTATGATTTTAAAAATGAAAAATATAATGTTGAAATGACTGTAGAGGGTTTAGTTTCAAAAACGATTTTCTCTAGAGATTATTATTGTCGTCAGTTATGACAGTTTTTGTTGTGTAGTCGTTTCGGCTGTTGCCGGAATTGTCACCGGCTTTGTCATTTTTCTTATAGCCCAAATTCTCGTCCATTTCGGCATCCAGAGCTTTGGAATAAAAACGGCTTGTCAGTTTTTTGAGCAAACCGTTTTCTCCGGCTAATTCTTCGGCTGTCATCCCATGGAAATCAATCTGATCCAGCAACTGGTCGATGGCATCTTTTTCTTTTGTTTTGGCCAACATTGTATTCCTCCTTAAGAGTATCATATTTGTTAGCCATTTACACAGAAAATTTTACAAGGTCAAATTCCCTCAACCTTATTATTTCATTATATTTCTTTTCTCCGCAAAAATATTGCAACAATTTTGTCTAGGTTCATTAATTCATCTAACATGATATTTTGTACCGGCTGATTATATTGTCTTACTGTTAGGTATTCACCAACTTTTATTTTTCCACGTAGTTTTTTATATAAATTATCTACTAGAGAATTTTCATCTTCAGTTAATTGATGTCTTATAAGCCTTAGCGGGGCTTTGATATTTAGAGTGCAGTCTTCCGGCATTTCTACTTCTTCGATTTTTTCTAGACCTTCCTGACTTGCACAAAAACTTATAACATCAATGTTTTGGATTTTGTTCTTTTTTATAATGTCAGTAAGCAATACTCTCTGATTGTCACAGAAGAATGATGGTAACTGAGGATTATCTTTGTCTATGGACTCTGCATTCATAAAATAATTGATTGTATGATACGAAGATGATCCGTCTTGAACTAAATCAAAAACAAAACAGACTGATGTAATATTTTTCCCATTAATGCAAAAAATATTTGAATTTTTAGTAATCCGTTGGTCATAAAAATCAAATGTAGATCTTTTAGAGAATCCAATTAGTGTAGAATTAAAAATCTGTCTTAATGTACTTTGTTTCCTAGCTCGGTCTTTCGTAACATATAGAACTCCATTTGTATTCTGGAAACAGCTGCTAATGGGAAGTAACGAAAAATCAACTAGCTCATGTCTGGAGATTATTTTCTTCCACTCATCAAAATTAAAATCCTCTGTGTATAAGAGTAATAAATGAAATATTAATCTATAACGAGATATAGAATCAAAAGGAATTGAAGGATGTCTTTCCTTAAACGCAACCTCAAATAGTTTCATATAAGCTTGGATTGTTACTATATCATTTTCTTCTATACCAGAGAAAAAGGTCTCAGGTAAAAGATGTAGATTAATTTCATTAATCTTTTTAAACATATGGGAATACATTTCTATTTCGTTTCCGATGTAGGCAATGTTTTTTTGTTCATCTAAAACAACATTGCATGTATTATCACGAATAATCAATTCATCGCCAGCAATGTTTTCTAATTTATAATCGGTTAATATTTCTTTTGTTTCTGTGTTCTCGATTTTTATAGAATCCGTAAAAATATCCTTGCTGATTTTGCATTGAACAATTGAATTTTCAGTAATGACTGATGAAAAATCTAGTTGCTGTAATATTTCAGATGGTAGTCTTATAGGTAGCCAGAACTGATTTTCAAACATTTGATTTAGCAAATCATTTTTGCTATAAACGAATTTTAGCTGTACTGTGAAGGATTCTAAAAATGAATTAAAAGCTTCTTGTTTGTTTTTACAATTATCAAGCCAGGAGTTTAAAAAATTCAAAAAAGTTGTGCCCTGATTTATAAAAGATTCATCTATGTCAATTCTGTTTATTTCCTGAAATTTAATAAACATACCAAGATTGACATAATCTAGTCCTTTGCCACCAATCTTTATCAGGTTATATTTTTGTAAGTATTGATTAATAGAGGTTAATGATTTTTCAAAATGTGAATTGCCAAAAATGCAAATTCTATCATTAATTGAATATGGATTTGTTGGGCAGAAACTGTTGTTAATAAAAATGAAACCTTTTGGAAGTAAAATGTGAATTTATAATTTTAGCATATGATTGTAATTTTTTTGAGATTTATTCTAAAAATCATTGCATAATTCAAAACATATATGACAGTGTGAGAACAATTAAGTCTTCGAACATCCAATATATTTTGGATACTAATGATGAAAGAAAAGTTTTGGATGTGTTATGAGTTTTGCTAAGTAATGCTGATTAAATTATAGAAAGGAACCCGGAAAAATGCAAGAAAAAAATACCGAGGAGCTGCTGTCCGTCTTAGAGCGGACATCTTCCGAAGAGATTGGACAGGTGTTGTGCGAAGAAAAACAAAACTTGTTTTGCGGCACAGAACCATTTTATAATTACATTCGAGACGTACTCAAACACAACCAACTAACCCAGCAGCAAGTGTTCCATCGAGCCGGGTTTTCCGAGCGGTATGGCTATGGCTTGTTGTCCGGCGAAAAGCATACCAATCAGCGCGACTATATTTTGCGCATTTGTTTTGCGGCACAGTGCTCGCTGGAACAAACACAGCGCATTTTGCGGCTGTACGGCATGAGTACGCTGTATGCCCGCATTCCGCGCGATGCGGTGTTTCTTGTTGCGCTGAATCAGAA
>OQVO01000085.1_pt1 | contig 30445 bp, 17 predicted proteins | sample 1691511 | NCBI WGS metagenome assembly OQVO01 (sample SAMN03418254, study PRJEB22391) | human gut metagenome | biome: human-gut; feature: organic feature; material: feces | host: Homo sapiens | place: Tanzania | collected 2013-01 | reverse complement strand
TGTGTGATGGTTATAGAGAAGGAGAAGTCATAGAAAAAGAGGCTAAGAAGGAAGAGGCTGAAAAGGAAGAAAAATATCAGACAAAAGTGCTGCCAATGAATTTAGAACAGATGAAAAAAGAGGATATTTATGAAATTCTAAAGAGTGTATTGATGGAATTTCCGATTTCATCGATTGGATTTTATGTTCCACGATGGACAGAGATGTTAAAGAAAGATCATCCATTAAAAATGGAATTACTTCAAATGGCCAGAGATGTGATCACAGAAAAAACAACAATGAAAGACATTTATGAAGAACAAGAAAAAGAATATGAGTACATAACTGGGCAGAAACTAGAATCCGTTGCAATGGACAGTGGGGAAGTGATCATCACGATAAAAGTTGGGGAAGTATATTATTACGAATTTTTAAGTGAGACAACAGGGATGGAGATTCGCAATGAATATGAATTTATCAAGATCATGGTGGAAAAGTTGATTATATCCATGGTGATGATGTAACAAGAGAATTAGGAAGCAAACCAGGAAATATAGGTTTCTTATTACCAAATATGAAGAAAACAGACTTATTTAAAACTGTAATATTAGATGGTGCTTTACCTAGAAAAACATTCTCAATGGGACACAGCTATGACAAGAGATACTACTTAGAAGCAAGAAAAATTAAATAATAAAAAGGAGACCTTAAGGTCTCCTTTTTTATTACACTTCAAAATTTGTAATTATAATATTTTCCTTTTGTACTTCTATTTCTATAATTAAACTTTTTATACTATTTGCAATTTCTTGGTAGTTTTCTTTATTTAAATACTCTGATAAATCTAAATTTTCCATATACTCTGGATTTTCTAGCTGAGTTAAATCTAAATTGTTTTTGTTTACTTCTGGATTCATGTAATAGTTTCTTAATTTTTCAATATCAACTGTTTCTACTACATCCAATATTAATTTATAGTTGTTTTCTCCTATTTTTTTTACCTCTTTTAAATTTGCAAATGTTTTTCCTTTTGTTTTATGGTCTTCAAGATTTCCCATTAATGTGTTATCCTCTAAATTAATAATTCCTCTCATTCTTAAATATGAATTTACTTCTTCTTCTGTAATTTCAGTTTTATCTCCAAATATTGTTTTAATCTTTTCTAATATAACTTCTCCATTAATACTAGTAGAATTTGTTTTAATATATTCATTTACAGCATATTCTATTTCTTGTTCATTTTTTGTATAATGTTCTGTATTAATTAAAGTGTATTCTTGTAAATTTTCTACAAAACTATTTAATCCATTTCTTTCTAAATTTGAAAGTTCAGTATTTTCTTTTACTACACCATCTTGTTTTTTTATTTTAAAAATACCTACTATACCAATTATTATTAATATACCTATAACTACTAATACTACTGGCTTTTTTATATTTACTTTTTTCTTTTTCATATTTTTTCTCTCCTTTTTTATTTTTTGTTAGGAGAAAGCTTATTTCTCCTAACATGTGTCTTCTACAGAATTAATTTAAAGTTGCTTTCTTTTTAGTTAATATTGGTATTTCCACTATCTCATGCCCTTCTGGAGTTGCTGTCACATCACCTTCTATTGCTACTATTCCTGTTATACTTCCATCAAATATTTTTAGTACCCCTTGATTATTTACAATACCTTTACTTCCTCCAACAATTGTTGGTGCATCTCTATTAATTGTTCCATCATCTTCTCCTATTATTAATGTTCCTTTACTTTCAATTGCTGCACCTGTAGTGTTTTCTATTTTTCCGGTATTATTTGCACTAGTATCTTTTATAATCAATGTTCCTTCATTCTTAATAGTTGCTTCATCTGTTTGTGATGATATAGTATATCCATTTAAATTAATTGTAATGTTCTTATCAGCATCAACTGTTAAGTTTGAAGTCTCTAAATTTATGTTTTTACGTACAACTATAACATTTCCATCTTGGCTTGATTTAATAGCATCTTGTAATGAGAAATAGTTTACTGAACCTATACTTGCTGAAGGAATTCCCTCTCCTATTGGTAATAATTTTGCACATTTATATTCATCCACTGTTGTTTCAAGAATTTGATAGTTTGGTTCTAACTCTGTTACAGTTCCATTAAATGCACCTGTTATTCCTTTTACTACTCCATCATAGAAGTTTACTGTTCCTGCTGTTGTACTATCTACTCCATATGTCTTGCCTTTTATCTCTGGTACTGTTGTATTTACTTCTCCTCCTTTTTCTCCTATTGTTACTGTACCACTATTATTATATACTCCTGTTGAATTTGTTGATGTGATAGTTCCTCCTGTTATTTCTATATTTCCACTATTATTGTATATTCCTGTTGAATTTGATGTTATACTATTTGTTCCTGTTATTGTTATGCTTCCTACATTATTATTATAAATTCCACAACTTGATGCTATAATATTCCCTTTTGTGATTTCTATTGGTCCGTTGCTATTATTATAGATTCCATAACCTGATTCTATAGTACTTTCTCCTCTTATTTTTATGCTTCCTTGTTTTACATTATAAATACCATATGCATAAGATGATGAATATTGGTTTTTTGCTGTAATTTTTCCAATATTTATTATTTCATATGCACCTTCATTATATATTCCATATGTCCTATTTGATGATGAGGATCCTGTTGTTTTTACTTCTATTGTTCCTCTATTCTCAGCTTTTCCTGCCTTATTATATATTCCATATACAGTACTATAACTTTCTACTTTTATTGTCCCTATATTTGTCGCTGTTTCCTCTCCTATATTGTATATTCCTTTTCCAGTGCTTGTTATTGTTCCTTCATTTGTGGCTGTTCCTAAATTATATATTCCTGTTCCAGCTCCTGTTATTGTTCCTTCATTTGTGGCTGTTCCTAGATTATATATTCCTATTCCAGCCCCTGTTATTGAAATAACTTTCATCAGACTTACCATACCACAAGAGTTCCTTCATCTCGGCGTTTGAGATCGATTTGTTGATCCTGGTGTATAGTATGAGCATCACAAGAAGCCGACGGAGCAACGGAGAGAATTGTACTGAAATGTCATTCTCCTCTTTGTCTATCACAACAAAACCATTCAGAAGATGAACACCTGTCCCATAGACTCTGGACGTGTTCTCAAAATCGATATCATCCTTAGCATCATTAGATCTGATTCTAATCTTTCTCACCAGCCTGATAACCACGAGCGCCAAAGCGACAAACATGAAAGATGACACCAGAAGAACAATCCACACATGACTTTTTTTCTCTTTGGACGGAATCATCACATCTATGACCGGAAGTTCAATTGAATATATCCTGGCCACAAATGAGCCACTCTCTTTCTGAACCGTGATCGCATAAAGAGTCTCTCTTATTCGATACAAAGCCGCGTAGGACTCCACATCAAGGAAGGTATATGGTATCCTGTCTCCACGTTCAACGATACTGCCGTCCTTGATGTTGTATTCTTTCAACACTAATGATGTCTGATAGTTATTCGGACTATAGAACAAACCTCTTATCATGTCGTCCTCAATGTCAAGATTGGCCGCAGCTACTTCTCCTTCAGCATTATCAAAATCTCCGATCTTTGTCACCGAATAATCTTTAAGATTCATTTTCCATAAATCCGAATACACACACGTTCCAAACTCCTGAAGTCCTTTTGGAGAGCCCTTTCCCCCCATTATGTACGCCAAACTGTCAACCACTCCGACAGCGCTGAGATATCTCGGAGGAATGGATAATGTGTCAACTGAAGCATGGCCTTTTTTGTAAATACAGATGTCGTTCAGATAAAGATGATAGCCATACCCGAACAACTGAACAAAAGATGAATCTATCGGATTGACAAAGGAATTATGATGTTCGTACTTTGAATGGCGTATTCTGCGTATGTCAGACTCCCATGCCGAACTGGTTGTATCGAAATAGACAACTACAGGCGACGAACTGTCCATGTCGAAATAGGCCAGCCTACCTTCTTTGGTAACCAGAAAATCATTGGTGAAGTGTTTTGTATCAAGGCGTTCCTTAAATGAATATTTTTTAAAAGACGCTTGCTCGACAGAATATTCAAACAACTTTTCCGAGGTGATGAAATAGAAGCGTCCTCTGTCCGGGTCTCCGGCCAAAAAGATTTTCTCATTCACCCTAAGGCTGTCAGATTTCTTCCAGAACCTATTTTTGTCTATCACCCAAGAAGGGTTCGAAACGGTATATTCAATGTTATTTGTTTTGAAAAGATCTGCTTCGGAAAACAGAGGACAGTTCACCGGTTCTTTGCCGGCGACACTTACCGTCAAGTTTCGGATCGTCATTGGGGCGATGTCTGTGGTCGCCAGATTACGACAATCATTCTTGCCGAAGAGCAATACAGCATGATGGTTGCGGGACTTTGTACCGAAACTATACGTCTGCGAATCGTTGGTGTTAAAAACGATAGTTCCATCAGGGCTTTCCTTGATGCGGACTGTGATGTGGTTCCAATCCTCAAGGTGATCACTACAGATTTTCACAAGGCTACCGAACGTGTCGGACAATGCGATATAAGGAAAAGACTTGACCGGAGTCGTCAGAAGCAGATCTATGCTGTTTGATGAATCAATGTCAATCCTACAGATGTAACCGAAGCATTCTCTGCTCCTGTCTATCTTTATGTCAAATTCGACTGTAAGTCCAGAGTTGAACCCTATAGGTCCTGACAATAGAGATGTTCTGGAATCTGGATTGACATCATAAGACTTGAATGACAGTCCCCCTTCAGTCAGCGGAACGGAAACTGGAGCCGCTGACATGGAAGGACTGACGGCAAACAACAATGACAACAGGATTATATGAATATGCCTCATAGCGATGACCCCTAAAGAACAAAATGTAAAAATAATAAAAACGAATTAATTTACGACGAGCAATCCTTAAGGATTAAGACAATCCTGCCATTAATCCGGATGAATATTCGCAAACTTTGGGTTATATTCGCAAGAAATTAATAACAACATCTTCTCATGAGACAATTTCTCGCCACTTTCGCCGTGTTGATGGCTTTGGTGCTTTCAGCGCAGGCACAGACATGCTGGACAATTCAGGACAATGATGCAATCTCGCTGAACATCGGGGAGGTTGACCTGCCATATTCAGACCACATCGAGATGAGCGGCGAGCAGATTTCTTGCGTCATCCGTTGGCAGGTGGACGGTGACGGGCATTTCAGCCAGATGCGCTCGCTGGTGTTCCCGATGCTCAGGACAATCCCGAACAACACACACGCCAGCCTGATGTACAGGATGGGCACGGACATCATGTCGCTCGTTGGTGTCAACTCTGTGCCGGTCAAGCAGATGACGACCAAGAAAGTGACGATTGACGGAGCCTTGACGGCTGTCTGTGAATATGGCGTCCGCAACACCAACGTGAACGGGCGGATCGGTGACTCGCCGGAACCTGTCGTGGAGGTGACCACAAGCATATTCCCGAGCACCACCCTTCCGATGCTTTGCGAGACCTATCGCGTCAGGAACATCACGGGGCAGCCGGTTGTCGTGAATGTTCCTGAATTCAAACAAGTTGTCAGCACTCTTGAAGAAAAAGGTGTGGACGGAAGTTATGTCATCAGAGGCGACATCGCCGGAAGCGGCACTTTCACCCTCGCCCCGCAGGAAACCCTTGACTTTCAGGCATATTTCCAAGCCTACAAGGCAGAAGGCTGGAATATGACCGTGCCTGATGTGGCCAAGGAATATGCCGCCAGGATGTCGTTTGTGCGCTCGCTGGACTCTTCGCTGGTTCTGGAAACTCCTGAGCATGCGATCGACGACGAGTTCCGCTTCGCCAAGATCAGAGCCACCGAGAGCATCTTCCGCACTAAAGGAGGCCTTATGCACGGTCCGGGCGGAGAATCCTACTACGCCGCCCTGTGGTGCAATGACCAATGTGAATATGTCAACCCCCTCTTCCCGTTCCTTGGCAACCCTAACGGCAACGAGTCAGCGTTCAACTGCTACAAGCATTTCGCCCGGTTCATGAACGAGGATTACAAGCCTATTCCGAGCTCGATCATCGCCGAGGGACTGGACATCTGGGACGGGGCCGGAGACAGAGGTGACGCGGCCATGGTGGCACACGGTCTGCCTCGTTACCTGCTCGCCAGCGGAAACCTTGAACAGGCCCGTGAGCTTTGGCCGTTCCTCAAATGGTGCCTTGAGTACTGCCACCGCAAACTCAACTCGGATGGAGTACCGGAATCCGACACCGATGAGCTGGAAGGCCGTTTCCCTGCCGGAACCGCCAATCTTTCGACCGCATGTCTTTACTATGACGGACTGGTTTCGGCAGCATACCTCGCACCTTTGATGGGAGAACCAGCCTCTGTTACAAAAACTTACCGCAGACAAGCCGCCGAGCTCAAGGCTGCGATAGAGAGGTATTTCGGCGGAACGGTCAGCGGCTATGAGACCTATAAGTACTACGACGGGAATGACGTGCTGAGATCCTGGATCTGTCTCCCTCTGTGTTTCGGCATCAATGACCGCGCGGAAGGCACTCTGGAGGCTCTGTTCTCTCCTCTGATGATGACCGAGGACGGTATCCTGACCCAGCAAGGCAGCACGACATTCTGGGACAGGTCCACTCTCTACGCCCTCCGCGGAGCGTTTGCGGCCGGACATTCCGACGAAGCTGTCAAACAACTGAGCCATTATTCTCAGCGCAGACTCCTCGGAACCCACATCCCTTACCCTGTCGAAGCCTATCCCGAAGGCTCCCAGAGACATCTTTCCGCCGAAAGCGGACTCTATTGCCGAGTGATCACCGAGGGTCTGTTCGGAATCCGCCCCGTCGGTTTTGATGCATTCAGTCTGAAAGTTCAGATGCCGTCCGACTGGGACAGGATGGCGCTCCGTCACATCAAAGCCTTCGGCACCGATTTCGACATCGAAGCCATCCGTATGAGCCCGACGAAAATCAAAGTCATTGCCAGCCAACCATCTGGCAAGACCAAGGAATATACCGTCAAGTCAGGTCAGTCAATTTCACGGATCACGCTCCGATAAACCAGAGTCATTCCGCTAAGGGACAGACTGTGGCTTGGCCACTGGCCGACTTCCGTACAAGAAACGTACATCTGGTGTACCAGCGGCATCCTGGTCGGCGATTGGTACACCAAAGCAGCCTCTGGTGTACAAACAGTATCCTGATCGGCGATTGGTACAGGAAAAGCACTTATGGGGCACCAAATGTGCTTCTCCCGACTATTCCCGACTATTCCCGACGTTTCTCAACTTCTCCCGGCTCCCGGCTCCTGACTTTTGAAAAAGTTTTGCGAGAAACCGTCAGTTATTATATCTTTGCAAAATAGTAAAACATTATACTAATTTTTCTACAGATGGAGAAAGGCAAGACTGTTCCCGCGTTTTGGGGCAAGGAGGACTGGCAGGCAATCTGGATCGGCGGCATCGTGATCGTCATCGCCTGCATCGCTGTCCTGACGAAAGCATTTGATTTTTCGGCGGTTAAATTCGCCACTTGGACTCTCGGAGAGAATCTCTCCGGGGCAGCAGCAGCAAAGGTTGTCCCTTTGGGTGAGCAGCTTGGAGCCTGGGCATTCTGGCGCAAGTTCCTCATGACGTTCATCACCCTCGGAGCGTTGTTCACGATCGGAGTCAAACTCCAGGGCGAAAGCGTGAAGAAATATATTCCCGCCATCATCGGACTGTTCGTCATCGCTCTGGTGGTTCGTCTCATAAGCGCTGAATATACCCTCAACCGCTACCTCGAATGGGCTTTCTGGGCCCTTCTGGTCGGCCTTCTGATCTCCAACACGGTAGGTGTCCCGAACTGGCTCAAACCAGCCATCAAGACTGAGTTCTACATCAAGTCCGGCCTTGTCATCATGGGATTCTCCGTGCTGTTCTCAAACATCGCAAAGTTCGGTCTCTATGGCCTTGGAATTGCCTGGATCGTGACCCCGATTGTAATCCTGTTCATGTGGTGGTTCGGAACCAGAGTGCTTAAGATCGGCAACAAACCGCTTGTCATAACCATGGCGACGGCAACCAGCGTCTGCGGAACCAGCGCGGCAATCGCCACCGCGGCGGCATCAAACGCCAAGAAGAACGACCTCTCCATCACGGTGTCCATATCCATCATATTCACTATCATTATGATGGTGCTTGAGCCTGTGATCATCAAGGCCTGCGGGATGTCGCAGATCATGGGCGGATCTCTCATCGGTGGGACAGTTGACTCCACAGGAGCCGTCGTTGTGGCAGGTACTGCCCTTGGTCCGGAGGCTCAGCAGGCGGCTGTGCTTGTGAAGTCAATCCAGAACATACTGATCGGTTTCATCGCTTTCTTCGTGGCCGTCTTCTTCGCCACAAGGGTAGAGAACACAGGGACTAAAGTGGGTGCGGGAGAAATCTGGTACAGATTCCCGAAATTCATCCTCGGATTCTTCATCGCCTCGATGGTGGCCTCTTTCCTCATACAGCCTCTCTGCGGAGCAGATCAGGTCGGAGCGATCAACAAGGTGCTTGACCAGTACAAGAACTGGGCTTTCGTGCTGGCGTTCACCAGCATCGGACTGGACACCAACTTCAAGGAGATCATCAAGCAGATGCAGGGCGGCAAGGTGCTATGGCTCTACATCATAGGCCAGCTCTTCAACATCGCGCTGACGTTCTTCGCGGTGTGGTTGCTCCTCTCGGGCAATTTCTTCCCGATCCCGACCCTTGACTAACATCAAAGGACTGTCCTCAATGCTTCCAGAATGAACATCACAGGCAAAAGAATCGTCAAGGTTCTTACCCTGACCGTAATAGGGGCGACCGTTCTGGCCGCCCTTTACATAATGGCAAACGGTCTCGGGCTTCAAGACTCGCTCGACTTCGGGGCGGGGGCATATTACTACGCCGACATCCCGGAGTTCGACAAGTTCACCCAAGGCACACATTATGCAGCCCGACTCCCGTTCTGGGTCTATGTGGTCTTGTTCCTCGCCTGGGGAGCGCTGATGTACAAGGTCTGGAAATGGCTGGACAAGTAAGGGGCTGGAATATCCTTCCCGCCAATCTTACCAGCGGTCCGGAGAATTATTAATGAGTATTTAGTTAAATGAATATGCCAGAGAAGGTCACGGCAACTTGTTCCGATTGCGGAGAAAAACACGGAATTGAAGTCTGGAACCGCATCAATGTCGGTGAGAACCCCGAACTTAAGGAAAAGGTCAAGGACGGCTCGCTGTTCGTGTGGGAATGCCCCCACTGTGGCAAGGCCAATCTCGTTCAAGGTCAGACACTTTACCACGACCCGAACGAAAGGCTTATGATCTGGCTTATGCCCGACGGGATCCTTCCGGAAGCGCAGGAAAAGGCTCTTGAGGCACAGTTCGAGAAGATTTCGCAGACGCTGGAAGGCTACACGCTCCGCCGGGTTAGCGACATAGGCTCGCTGATCGAGAAAGTAAACATCTTCGACACCGGACTGGACGACTGTGTGATTGAGATGTGCAAGTACATCACCAAGATGGAGATGATGGAGAAAGGCGGTTCCAAGGACTTGCTTGACACACCGTTCAAATTCTACCATGTTGACGGCCCGGACAACGACATCGAGTTCTCATACCCGAAAGACGGCCAGATGCACGGTCTCCGCATCGGCTTCAACGTCTACGAAGACTGCGCCGGCATCATCCGCCGCAACCCCTCAGTCAAGCCCTCCCCCGGCTTCTCCCGCATCGACCCCGCCTGGGTCGCCCGCTTCTTCAGGTAAATTCCATTGCTTCAGACAAATTGACGACCCTCACCGTACACAGAAAATTCTTTGGGTAAACGATAAGCATGTACAATAGTGTACGGGGAGGATCAACATATCATTAGTCAGACATTGACGGAGGAAGTTCACCTGACGTCGCCCACGAAGACGGCCTGGCCCCCATCACAAACTCCAAAGTGCCTCCGAAGACCAGCTCTTCGTGCCTGAGCCAGCATCTGTCCAAAGGTTTGCCGTTCAGCGCGCAGGACTGGACGTAGATGTTCTTGGCGGAAGCGTTTTTGGCTGTCACAACCAATTTCTTACCATCCTCAAAATTCAGGGTGACCTTGTCGAACATCGGGCTGGAAATCAAATAGACATTCTGCCCGGCGTTCGGGTAGAATCCCAAAGCGTGGAAAGCGTACCATGCTCCCATGGAGCCGGAGTCATCGTTGCCAGGCACACCATCCCGTGCAGAAGTGTACTGGGACGCCAGGATTCCCCTGACAACCTTGGCTGTCTTGTAAGGTTGTCCTACATAAGCGTACAAAGACGGAACAAGGAAGCATGGCTCGTTGGAAATCTGGCACAGTCCGACCATCTTGGTGTAGAACAGCAGCTCATCCCTTTTGCCAGGAAAGCTTTCCCTGAAATACGTGTCAAGACGCTTTGTGAAAACATCCCTGCCCCCTGTCTTCTCAATGAGGCGTTTCATGTCATGAGGCACATAGAAGGAGAGTTCCCAAGAGAATGTCTCGTAGAACTGATGGCCGAACGAACCTGAAGAGAAGACGGTGAATTCAGGATCAGAAAGCCAGGTTCCGTCGCTGTTCTTCGGCCATGCGAAGCCTTTGAACCCAAAACTTTCGACATCGGAATTCCAAAGATTCTCCCAACTTGAAGCCTTCCTGGAATATTCCTCATAAACATCCATTCTTCCGAGTCCCTTGGCCACCGTGGCTATGGCGTGGTCATTTGTTGAATATTCAAACGTCCTGGTGCAGCCTCGTTCGAAGTCGGTGGAAACGTAGCCTATGCGGTTGTAGTCCCATAGACCTCCACGGCCGTACTGCCTCTCATCATCGCCTGGCGGCACAGTGGCATCCTTAAGCATTGCATCGAGGGCCTTGTTCCAGTCGATGCCTTTCAGGCCTTTCACGAAGGCGTCCGCGACCAGCATTTCGCTATTGGAGCCTCCCTGCGTCCTTCCGGACCAGTGGCTGCTTCTGGCATCAGGCATGTACTTGTCGTGTTCGTAGATGTTCACAAGCGACTGGACCATCTCTGCACCCTTTGACGGACAGAACAGATTGATGAACGGATGAGTGGCCCTGAATGTGTCCCAGATTGCATGGTAGTCTCCGTAGTAAGGTTCGTCTGAGATCCACATCGGGTTCTCTCCGGCATAATCGGACGGCTGAAGGAATATCCTGTAAACGGATGAATAGAAAATCTTTCTGGCATCCGTGTCAGGAGTATCGACATCTATCTTGGACAGGATTCCGTTCCATGTGTCAACAGCTTTCTTTCTGGCGTCTTCTATGTCCCAAGAGCCAAGTTCCCTGATGTTTTCCTTAGCCTTGCCGTAGCCCATGTAGGAAATCCCGACCTTAACCTTCACGGTCTTGTGTCCATTGGTGTTGAAAGTAAACCAGGCTCCACACTTGGAGTTGTTATCAGCCTGTTCAGTCACTCCGGGAGCTTTCCGGTCGTCCTTCCACGTGCCGAAAGATTCAGCAGGGGTGTCGAATCTGGCGTGGAAGTACACCGTGTAGGCCGTAGAGAAATTCCACCCGTTACGGATTCTGGTATAACCCTCTATCTCGGTGTCGGACAAGATCCTTACCTCTGATCCGACAAATTCCTGAGCCTCGTAGGATGCCAGGAACTTGCCCAGATCCACGAATATATTGGCCTTGTCCGTCTCCGGAAATGAATATTCATGGAATCCCGCATGCTCACTGGCAGAAAGCCGGACTCCAATGTCATACCTTTTCAGATGGATGGAAAACAAACCTACCTGAGCGTTTTCACCGTCGTAGGGAGACGAGTAGCCGACAGGGGTGAACTCTCCGGTGGAGGCCATGAAAAGCACGTTTCCGTACTTGCATCCTCCGCCGGAACCATTAAGGTGGGTATGGCTGAAACCGACCACATCCGTGCCGGCTTGCCATCCGGCATTCTCAGTAAGCCTGTTGCAGTCAGGCCCGAGTTTGACCATGCCGTATGGCATGCACGCTCCAGGGAAGACATAGCCTCCGCCATCGGCTCCGATGAATGGGTCAACGTACTGTGTGTAGTCTTTGCTCTCCGCCGGAAGAGCGACGAAGCAGATGGCGACGATGGCGCAGGTAAATATTCTTTTGAGCATATTCATGTAATCTATTGAATTTCTTTCAGAGCCTCGACGGCCGCATCATTGACAACAAGGTTGCCGTCTTGGTCTTTGCTGAATATCGTTCCGTAATTGAACAGGGAGATGAACCGGCATCCCGGTATGGAATAGCAGTTTCTCAAAGCTTCGGTCCAATCTTCCTTTGGCTTGTCTCCGATGTTCCATTCGGAGCATCCCCAATAAGGTGCATCGGACATTTTGAGGTATTTGCTGACTTGGGGTGTAAGTGACGGGTCAGCGGCCTCAGCCCAGTAAAATGACCATGTGGGGCATGAGTTTGGCTGCACCGCGGCGGCGAGATCGTCACCTGCGCCTCCAGAATGAGAGAACAGCATCCCACGCGGGAAACCGTAGCCTTGAGCTATGTCCGCCACGAATCTGGCATATTCCTTTTCCAATGAATATATGTCGGCTGGCGTTATCTCGCCTTCGCTTCTGATTCCTGAATATTTAAGTGCGGCATAGCCGATCTGGCCTACCCCACGGCTCGGCATTTCGTCCACTCTGATACCACCCTTCGGATCTTCTTCCTCAGGTTTGTCGTAGTATGAGTTTCCGCCCGGATAATACCAATTGTTGACTCCGAAGCCCAGTTCCCCGGTGATCTTGACTCCTCCGAGAAGATACTTCTTGCTCTTTGGAAGAGATTTGTACCAGTCCGCCGTCCATGTCATGAACTGATCCATTCTGTCTTTGACCGCAGCCTGGTAGGCCGGTGAGAACAGATTTGGCATAGGAAGCAGCCTTATCTGCCTCCCCCAATTCAGCCAGCCGACCTTGACGGCATCCTCACTGGACCATGACGTCCACTCAACGTTTTCCTTGTTCTTGGGGTCATAACCAGGCTTTGTCGGATCCCACCAATTCCACAACTCAGGCACGTCTTGCCAAAACGTTATCGGGTCCAGCTCTACAAGGATAGGGATGTCATATTCCTCAGCCATCGAGAAGTGCCTGTCCAGCAATTCTTTGAACTGCTCCATCGGTCGGCTGAACATGTAGATCAGGATGGCGTTGCCTACCGCCACTTTTTTTCCGGACTGCGGACCGAAAGCAGTGCTGATCTGCGGATAGTCAAACTTGTCGCATTCGTCATTCAAGAAGAAATAATGATCAGGAGCCTTTGGAGCTTTCACCAGAAAAGCGCAAAAGACAGACACGCCAAGAGCCAGTAAGAGCGCCAATGGCAAAACACGTGATTTCATCTTTCAAGAAAGATTAGTAAGTGTCATTCTGAACCTCCTTGATTCCGGCCACCGCAGCGTCATTGACAATCTTGCCGTTGTTGTTGCCAATGACGTTAGTGTAGATCGACAGGAAACGGCACTTGTTGATCTTGAACGCGTTTCTGATGCCGCTGGACCAATCGGCAGAATCGCCGCTGCCTATCGCCCACTCTGCAACCCCCCAGTAAGGAGCGTTGGATTCATTCAGCAATGACATGCAGTAAGTGGCGTTGGACGCGTCAGTGGCATCCTGACCATAGAAACTCCAGGCCGGACAGACCTTGTCGTTTATGCATGCTGCCAAATCATTGTCCACACCGCCTGCATGGGCGAAAAGTTTTTCACGAGGAATCGAATAGTCATCGGCTATGTCGCTGACAAACAAAGTAAAACGTCTTTCAAGCTCCGCTATGTCGTCTCCCGTGAGAGTTCCTGATGACTTTATCCCGGCACTCTTGACTCCGGCATAACCAATCGCCGACACCTCACCGTTGCTGCGGCTTGGCTTGTTGTACATGTTGATTCCGGACTTAGGATCCTTGCTCTTGTCCATTGAGTAAAGATCGTTGCCACCGGTATAGTACCAGTTGTTGACACCCACGCCAAGTTCTCCGGTGATCTTGACACCGACAAGAAGGTATTTCTTGCTCTCCGGAAGGCTGTCATACCAATTGGACACGATCGAGAGCATCGCCTGCATCCTTTCTTTGACGGCAGCCTGATAAGCCTTGCTGAACAGATTGGCCATCGGCTTAAGGCGAATCTGGGATCCCCAGTTAAGCCAACCGATCTTGACGGCGTCGTCGCTGGACCATGATGTCCACTCGACGTTTTCCTTGTTAGCCTCGTTGTAGCCAGCGATCGTCGGGTCAAACCAGTTCCACAGCTCCGGGACTCCGTCCCAGAACGTGATAGGGTCAAGTTGGATCAGCAGAGGGATGTCATACTGCTCAGACAGAGCCAGCTGTTTTTTCAAAGTGACCTTATGGGTCTCCAGCGGCCTCTCAAAGAGGTAAAACAGGACACCTTGGCCCACAGCCACATCCTTGCCACGTGAATCTCCGAAGTATGTATGGACTTTCTGTTGCAGATAAGACCAGTCATAGTCGTTGATGATCACATATTTCTTAGGACCTTTCCAATAGTGAGCCTTGATTGTGATGTCCTTCGTCACAGGAGTGGATTTGAAATTGAATTTGATGCCGGTCTGGGTGTACCATCCGGAAAAAGATTCCTCTCCTCTTGAGGGTTGCTCGGCCGGTTCTTGGACAAAGTCGTACCTGGCCACCTGCTGCGGCTCTGGCACAGGAGTTCCTCCATCTGTGTCAAAAGTGACCGTGAACACATCTTTGGAGATGTCTTCATTGCCGCCACATGAAATCATCGCAAGTGAGCAGGCAACCATCAACGCTATGATCTTGGTCTTCATAAATAACTGTTAAAATGTTCGTTTATGATAATTAGACTTTAATTGTCCTGATAAGACAAGGTGAAGTTTCTGAATGAAGCCTCTGTCGCATCCTTCGAGAACACTCCGAAGTAGCCGTACTGAGTGCCAAGCTGAGGATTGTCGTTCCACCACCACATCGAACCATGGAACAGAAGCTCCTTCTTCTGAAGCACGCCGTTCTCATCCTCCTCAAGCGACCAGATGGCCTTAAGGCCCCAGTTGCCGCCCTGCACTTCTCCAAAGCCTCGGTCAACATTGCTGACCTCAAGACGAAGCCATGTCGTGATGGCTGTGTTTTCAGGCTTTGTCCAGTTGTCCATCGCATTCGGAGAGTTCGCGTTCATGCAGTAGTAGCCGCCACCGTCAGCTCCTTCTGTGGCGGAAATGTAGACGATGTAGTTCTGCTTGCTCGTGAAGTCGCAGGTTCCGTCATCCTTGTAGCCGAACGCATTGAATGCCATGATGCCTCCGCAACTTCCGTCAGCCTTGATGTCCACAGTGCAGACGAACTGGTTGAACAGCGGTTCCGCCTCGCTGTACCTTTGACGAACCTTGTCGTTCATCCAGAACATAGGATAGGTGTTTCCAGGGTTGTTGTACTCCCCTGTTCCGGTCAGCTTCAAGCATCCTTCACCGTACTTCAACGACGAACGGGTGGCATTACCCTTCCAGCCATCGTTCATCTCCTTTCCGGAGAAGCTGTCGTAAACAAGCTTTGAACCCTTGGCGGCCTGGGCGATGTAGATGTCAATGCCCGCCGGTCCTTCAGCTGTTATGCCTTCGATGTGGATCTTGCCATAACGCACGTCATCTCCAGCAGGATTGGCACCCACTTCGGCGTTTACCTCCGAACCGTTGACAGTGACCTTGGCCCAGGACGGAGCGTTGATCACGCTTGTGCTTGTGAAAGCCTTTGAGATGGTTGTCTTCACTGTCTCACCGTCACCTTTGACGGCAAGATCGACCGGAGATGCTGTAAGAGTAGGGTTGGCGAACTCTACTCCTTCGTCAATCTGACCAAGATCAAGAGCCATTCCTGCCTTTACCGTAATGAACTCGTCCGTGTTCACCTCTGCAACACGGCCATATTCATCGGTGATGGTGATCAAAATGCCATCCACGTAGGTCGCCGGTATGACGGACACATAATAGGATCCTTTGGCGATCATCTCTCCACCAGTGAAAGACACTTCAGGTTTGCCGCTCTTGACAGTCACTTTCCCGTCAGAGGCATTGACCGAGACCTCTCCTGAAAGGCTTTCGTTTGATTTGGATGAGAATCTGACAGCCTTGATGTTGTTGGATGATCCAAGAGTGAACTTGAGAAGTCCCGTGGCGGCTTTGAATGCAAGAGACTCTGTCGTGGAAGAAGCCACTGCCACACAAGCGTCCGAGGCGATCCCGTCCTTCACGGCTGTCTGTTCAGAAGGAACGACAGTGTTGACGACACCTTCAGCGATGGACACTGACGCGGTCCATGGACTCACGGCCACATAGCGCGAAGCCTTGATTATCTCACCGCTGAAAGTGACCTTGGAACCACCGGAAGCCGCTGTCAATGAATATAATTTGTCGGAAAACAGCCCAATCTTGTCACCGCTGTTCCAGCTTACCTGCGGACCTGATGAATATGTGGCCGCGGTGGCCGCAAACTCAACATTCTTAGGAGAGTTGTCCTCCTCCGAACCATTACATGACGCCATCACAGTCATGGTCGTCAGCATAAGCATCAAAATAGAATTCTTTTTCATTTTAAATTGATTATTAACGTTAATGTGCTATTCTTGATATGAAAGGACGAAATTGCGGAACTGGCTTTCCCCGTTCCTTGCCCACAGGGCCACATTGCCAAGATCCGGTTTCCTGACAGTGAATTTTCGTGAGTAATGTGCCAGAAGTTCAGAAGTCTCTCCGTTGAATGTCTTGAGAGACTTGATCGTCACGACCGGAGTCTCCGGGGATGTGTCGGTCGTGCTGACTGTCAGTCTCCACCAATCATCCCTCTCGGCCGCATCAGGAATCGGACTCACCTCCTCAACCTTGTTGGGATTGTCACCGGAGCCAACCACACCGTCATCCATCGCAAGCCATGATTCGCCGTTCTTCACCCAGATGCCCCCACGGTTTGTCGAACCGTTGTAGCTCATGTAGATCTCAAGCACTTGATTCTTGTCTTCATTAAGATAAAGTTTCGCGCCTCCTTCTCCTCCGTTCATCTTGAGGTCCACAGAGAGATAAAACTTTCTGCCGGAAGGGTTGTACTTCTGGTTACAGGTGTAGAGATGGCCCGGATTGCCTTCAGCCTTGAATGAAAGATAACCGTTCCCGACCGAAACCAGGTTTCGGTCATCGATGAACCACCCTGTCGGGAGAGATTTCCCCGAAAAAGACGCGAACGACATCTTTGAATCCTTTCCAGCCTGATACAGCTTCATGTATTGTGTCACAGTGTTGTCTCCTGAAGAGCTGACCAGCTTCAAGGTTCCTCTTTTCACAGCGTATGAATCTTCGTTCGGCTTGACCGTCACAGTGACAGATGTGTTGTCCTCATTGACAGACGCTGATTCCACCCAATCAGGAAGTTCTCCGATGGTGACGCTTTCTGCGTTTGTGGATATCTTTGACGTCAAAGAACCACCTGTCCCGTCATATGCCAGCTCAAGAGGCGAGACTATCAGCACCGGTGAAGGTTTGTTCGGGCCTATCGGGTCATATTCCTCATTGCATGAAGCCATGGCCAGAACGGCGGCCATCAGAGTAATATTCAATATTCTCATATTCATTCACTTTTGTTTGTTCTACATCTCGATCTTGACCACTTCGGAAAGGTTGTAGCGTCCCGCCACATTTGAGGAAAGCACGGCAACTCTGGCATAATAGGTTACACCTGCCTCAAGACAGTCACGGATGGAGTCTGTGTAAGTTGTCGAGGTGACTGTCGCGTCGTCGGTCTTGCTCAAATCCCTTACGGCCTCATAATCTGTCTGGTTCATCCCCACATTGGGATTCCACTTGGAAAGCAGAAGCCTTGCCGTCGTGATGTTGCCAGCTCCGGGAGCCTTGGTTATGCGGTACTTGGCGATGAGATCCGGACCGCTGGCGGTTATGCTTGCGGCAATTGTCACAAACGGAGTGACCTCGAAAGTAAGCTCCATCGTCCCATCGATGTCAACTTCAACCGGATCCACGGCAAAGAAAGCTCCCTCTATGGGCTGGACCACATAGGTTCCTTTGAATATCTTCGTGTTCGTGAAAGTGCCGTCAGCCCTGCCCCAGAAATCTTGAGGAAGATTGGTGACCTTTCCGCCTACCACTTCGTTGAGCCTGATCTTGAATCCGTTGGGCTGTTCCGTGATCAACGGAGAACCGTCCGGACAGACCAGTTTCCCGGTAAGCGTCTCAGAAGGTGTGTCATAAGTGTCCACCGTGCAGGAACAAAGCAGCGGAATCAAAGCACTGATCAAAATTGCTATCTTTTTCATTCTCTTTTCAGGTTTTCTGTTAATATCCAGGATTCTGCACTATGGCTCCGTTGCTCTTGGCGATGACGTCGGACGAGATCGGAGCATAATATGACTTGCTGTCATAAGTGTAACGAAGCTCTGTACGTTCATGAAGCTTGAAAATGTACTTGCCTTCATCCACAACGTAGTAAGGGTAAAGAGCGTTGAATGTCTTGTTCTGGATTGTACTTTCGAACATCCTCCAACGTTTGAGATCCCAGAACGTCCGGTTCTCAAAAGCCAGCTCGCAACGCCTCTCGTTGATGACCTTCGCCGCGTCAACAGTGGCAAGTTCCTTCGTTCCGGCTCTTTTCCTGATCTGGTTGATCGGCCCAAGGGCATCTTCCATGGTCACGACACGGTCGTTGACTTCCTGCCCGATCAGATTGACCGCAGCCTCAGCCTTGCTGAGCAGAATCTCCGCGTAGCGCATCTCGATCCAGTCAACCGAACCGGCCCAGAAGTTTGCCGTGGCCGATGGATCCACCCACTTCCACACCAGGCAACCATTGCCGTTGGTCATCTGACTGCCCACTCCGCACCATCCCTGGATGGTCATGCCGGAAGGATGTTTTTCAGAGAAAGACGCTGATTCATAAAGTTTTCCTCCAGGATAACTGTCATAGATTCCTTTCCTTACCTCGAAAATCGCTCCATTGCGCCCCGGAATCTCGGCTCCAGGAACAAGGACGGATGCCTTGAGTCTCGGCTGGGCGTCCGCAAAGAGATCCTGAGTGTTGTCGTAACGAACAGGATCAGAATCAGTTCCTATGTTGAGTCTGAAAGGGTTTCCATTCTTGTCATCAAAGAGAAGAAGCCACTCTACAGTAGGAGAAATCTCTCCGGAATCAGTCACCATGGAATAGTGGTAAGGGAGCTGCTGGCATGTCCAGTTCTCCGGACGAGGCGTGGAAGCACCGGCATTATATTCTTTGATGAACATTCTTTCCTTATTGGCGGAAGACTCATCAATGAATATGTTCCAGTAGTTTTTGATCATGCCTGCTTCTGTCCCGTCGTTGTAGACGTTGTACAGCTCATACTTTCCGCCGTTGTCCATGGCCTTGCAAGCCGCGTCGTAGGCCAGCTTATAGTACCGCGACATTTCCGATGAGGAAATTCCGCAAAGGCCGTCAAGCTGTATGGAGGAATGCTTCGCCTCACATGCGGCGGTCAGCATCGCGCGGGCCTTGAGTCCGGCGGCTATGTACTTGTTGGCGCGTCCTGCGGCAAGTTCATTCTCTTCCATCAGCTCATAGGCCTTGTCAAGATCCTCGGCGATGAAATCGTAGCACTCACGCTCAGTGTTTCTCGGCTTGACAAGCTCATCATCTGTCATGTTGACGTAGCTTTCCGCAGATGTGACGATCGGAACGCCGCCATAACTTCTGACCATGGCGAAATACATGAACGCCCTGCAGAAATAAGCCTCACCGAGCCAATGGTTATATTTCTTCTCCTGTCCGGTGAATTTGTCCTTGTTGGCGGTTATTCCCTTGATGGCAAGATTAGCGTAACGTATGGCGCTGTAGTCCCACCATGCAAGCATGTCGCCATTGCAAGACTTAGGAGCCATGGCCACACGAAGAGGAATCACCTCAGCTTCTCCAGTCACCACGCTCGGATTGTTCCAGATGGAGAAAGGCATGCCGTTGTCACCGTTGATGCCACCGACCACACTGGCGTTATGCGCGGCGATAGGCAGATAGGCATACAATGTCGCCAAGGCCGCGGTTATTCCGACCTCATTGCCATAGACCTGGTCTTCCCTGAGATTTTTTGTCGGCTCGATGTCAAGACTGACACAAGAGCCGCTCACCAGAGCCATAAAGGAGGCGCTTGCCGTAAGGAATATGTTTCTTAATCTCATAGTGCCTTAAAATTTAATGTTAACTCCGAAATTGACAGTGCAGATCAAAGGATATGTAGTGCCGTAACCGGAAGACGGATGCTCCGGATCAAGGTATTTAAGTCCTGTGCATGTCAGCAGGTTGTAGGCGTTAGTGAACACTCTCACTGAAGATGCGTTGACTTTCTGCACCCATTTCTTCGGAAGGGTGTAGCCGAGTTCCAGAGACTTAAGACGAATGTAGGACGCCTCGTGAAGGGAAGCCGCGGATGTGCTTGTGTTCAGGCTCATGGCGTTGCTGCCTTGACTTGTGGTCGGAAGGTAGCCGCGAACCCACTTCGTTCGAGGATCGAGAGGATCAGCCGAAGCGTCCTCCATGTGCCAGCGATCAAAGAAGAAATCCGGTCCGTTCTTGTCGTAGATGAACGGAGTGGACAGATACCAGTCGTATTTCACATTGTTGAACGCCCCGCCTTGGAACACAGCCGTCAAGTCGATGCCTTTCCATGAAAGGTCAAGTGTAAGGCCATAATAAAGCACAGGGGTGGTCTGGGCGCCATATTTGATCGGATGAAGGTCATTCTCATCAATCACACCGTCTCCGTTCCAATCCTCATAGCAGTAGTCTCCAGGCTTGAGCTGCGAGTTGCCAAGGTTGTCCATGATCGGAGCATCCCAGATCTCGTAAAGATCATTGAATTGGCCAGCATAGTCATAGCCCCACCAGATGTCGTTGTACCGGTTTGTCGAGTTGTTTCTCCAGTTAAGGTACTGGGTGCCGTAGTCCGTGTGTTCAACATAACGGTTCATCATCCTGGAGAACGCCATGTTTCCTGTAATGCCATACAGGAAATCTCCAAAGTGGTTATGGTGACGGACGGTAAGGTCAAATCCCCTCGTGCGGTCACTGTTGAGATTTTCCTGCGCGAGGCTCTGTCCGAGCCAGTCAGGAATCGTCACGTTTCTTGTGGCAGGCTTGCCGGTTCGGTAGCGCTGGAAGAAATCGATCTCGAATCCCAAAAGGCCGTTCCAGAAATTTCCGTCAAGACCGATGTTCGCTGTCTGAGTCCTGATCCATGTCAGATTCTCGTTAGGCGTAGCAAGCAACTTGACCAGATTCTGATCCTTGCCGTTCCAGAGTATCGGCCACCAGTCAATGGAGCCGGGGCCATATTCATAACCTTCGATGTACTGGAAATTGGCTGTGCTGTCGTCTCCTGACTCTCCGAACGAGGCGCGCAGCTTGAGATTGTCGAGAAAATTGAGACTGAGGTTTTTGACAAATGGTTCCTCAGAGATGCGCCATCCGACAGACACTGACGGGAAGAAACCCCACTGGTGTCCTTTGTAGAACTTGGACGAACCGTCATAGCGGAACGCCGCCTCAATGTAGTATCTTTCCGACCAATCGTAATTTATCCTGCCGACCAAGGACTTGCTGGCGATCTTCCAAAGTCCGCTCTGGTCGGATGTCCTGACCCCGCTCGTGTAATAAGCAGAATCCATAGAACCGACCTGACCGTCGCTGACACCGTTTGAAAGTTCTCCAAGAGAATTCATCTGGATGTAGCGCATGGCGTAGAAGTTGTCCATGTCGGTTGTCTGCTGCTCATAAAGGGCAAGCGCGGCGACATGATGCTTCCCGAAATCATGATTGTAGCTCAATGAGGCCTGAAGCAGGTTGTTCTGGCTGAAGCGTGTGCCGCGTTTGATCGAATTGAGATCCGGATCGTCATCCTTTCCACCGTAGACAGAAGGGATGAACTCGTTGGCGTCAATGTTATAGGTGTAGAGCGTATAGGATTTCTTCAGCTCCTTGAACTCCCAGTTCGTGTAGTCATAGGAGTATGAAGCCTTGGCCTGAAGCCCTTCTACCCAAGGGAAGTCATAAGTCAATGTTCCCGTCACCTGAATGAGCCTCTGCTTGTTTCTCTTGTAACCGACGATGTCGGAATCAGTGATGGCCAGAGGGTTGTAGCCCTGGGAGATGTTCTGCATGTACGGCTTGGTGTAGTTGGCGTATGCAGCGTCCACAGGTTTCTCAACCCATGCAGTACGGTAGAAGATCTCTGTGTCGTAATAAGGGCTGTTCTTGGTGTCCATCATGCCGTTGATGAGGACCTCTGCCTTCAGGTTTTTGGTGACATCAGCCGAGATGTTGCTGCGCAGGTTGAACCTTTCGTAGTTCAGGTCACCCGTGCTGAAAACACCCTGCTGGCTGAGATAGGCGAAGTTTGAGAAATATTGGATCTTATCGTTTCCTCCCGACATTGACACCGTGTGAGATGTCTGAGGAGAATAATTGTTGTTGTTGATCCTCCACCATTCCGTACCGACCTTCTGTCCGCTTTTGTATTTTTCAATCTCATCCAGAGAATAGACAAAGGATCCCGGTGCCATGGAACCACGCATGATGTTGTTTTCGTTGGTGATTTCCATGAACTGCCACGCGTTCAATCCGTCAGGGGTGTTGATCGGAGTGGAGAACCCGGCGTAGCCTTCATATTCAATGTGCGAGTCACCGGATTTGCCTTTCTTCGTTGTGATAAGGATAACTCCATTCGATGCCCTCATACCATAAATGGCCGCCGAGGCGTCCTTCAATGTGGATATACTTTCGATCTCGTTGGCGTCAAGTCTCTCCATGTTGTCACGCGGGACACCGTCAATGATGACAAGAGGTTGACCCAGACCTCGTATGTTGATCGAGGAAGAAAACGAGCCTGGTTCTCCGGAAGTCTGCACCACACGGACTCCAGCCATTTTTCCCGCAAGCATATTCACGACATTCTCGCTCCTGGTCTCTTTCAGCGCCTGTGAGTTGACGGAAGAGATAGCGCCCGTCAACGAAGCTCTTTTCTGTGTTCCGTAAGCAACGACGACCACATCATTCAATGTTGTCATGTCTTCTTCCAGAACGACATTCAAGACTGATTGAGATTGAGGAATCTGTACGTTCCTCTCACGGTAGCCCAAACTTGAGAATGTTAACGTGACGGTTCCGGTTCCTTGGACAGGAAGCGTGTAGTTTCCGTCCAGATCCGTGGTAGTCCCCCGATCGGTTCCCTTTACAAGGACTCCCGCACCGATGACAGGATTGCCTCCCACATCCTTCACGGAGCCGGATACCGACCGACCCTGAGCCCAGGCGGAACCATGATTCAGACCTATGGCCAGGAACAGCATGACCAGCGCTCCCGCCATATTCCTTAGTTGATTGGAAAATGCCATCATTTTAGTGTTTTTTCTTTGCGGTGCGAATTTGGCTTTATTTAACGAAAAAACGATTTCGATTCATTCCAATTAAAGATTTGAATAGCCCAAAACGTTTAAGAAATCCGATTTTGGAACAATACTGTCGTTATTGGAACAATTCTTTCCTTATGTTTGACTAACTTCGGCATCAAATAAACAATGGTCATGAATTTCCTGCATCGCTCGTGCATTATTTTATCCTTTTTCTGGACAGCTCTGTCGTTCTCTCAGAGTCCCTCTGTTTATTTCAACAGGCTCACGATGGAGAATGGTCTTTCGCACAATTGTGTCAACAAGGCGATAGAGGACAAGAATGGATTCATCTGGTTTGCCACAAGCGAGGGCCTCAACCGCTACGACGGGAAGAACTTCAAGTCATTCACATTCTCCGACAGTGGGCAAGACACCACACCAGTAAGTTCTTTCGTGTCTTTGATGGAGGACGATTCCGGACTGTTCTGGGTCGGGACAATCTCAGGATTGTACATATTCAATCCCCAAAAGGAAACTTTCATTCCGATGGAAAAGGCAACCGCTGACGGAAAGAGGATCACGGACAAGATCACCGACATCGCGAAAGGAAAGGACGGAGACATCTGGATAGCCGACTACTCTCACGGAATATTCAGGTATAACACCAAAAGAGACGAACTCAAGTGCTATTGCTCCGGCAAAGGAACATTGGCCGTGGATGAGGTGCTGACCATCTGTTGCGACAACGACAGCACCATCTGGGCCGGCACGATCGGCTACAACTCGGCAGGATTGAACCGGTTCGACGAGAAGACTGACTCATTCGTGCTGTACAACACGCTGTACAAAAGCGGTGTCAATAAGATAGTGGAAAGCAGCACAAATGACTTGCTGATCGGAACGCCAAAGGATGGTGTGTTCACATTCAACAGGGTGACCGGAGAATCCGATCTGGTCTTTACGGTTCCTGACAAGGACATGTTCGTCAACGACATACTGGTAGCGAAGGATAAAATCTGGATCGGGACAGGTGACGGACTTTACGTCTATGACAGGAAAACCGCCGACATCCGAGTGTTCAAATCGGATTTGACAAAGAAGAACACCTTGTCAAGCAATGAGATAACAAGCATCCTGAAGGACCATAACGGCGGGTTATGGTTCTGTACCTTGTCAAGAGGAGTAAACTATCTTCCAGACAATTACAACGACTTTGAACTCTATCCGTGTTCCTACGGAAACGGGTTCAATGACGGACAGATCAAATCATTCGCCCAGGACAACGACGGAAATGTCTGGTTCGCCACCGACAAGGGGCTTGTGAAGTTTTCTCCAAAGACAAGGAGTTTCAACCAAGACCCGCTCAAAGGAGTCCAGCTTTCCGGAAAGAACATCAATCTTATACTCATCAACGACAACACGCTTTGGGTCGGCTACATGGGTAAAGGTCTGGACGAGATCGACCTGAAGACGCACAATCTGAAAAAATACCCTACAGAGCGGTCTGACACAGAGAACGCACTCAACGACAACAGCATCATGTCATTGTTCCTAAGCTCTGAAGGGAACATGCTTGTAGGAACCACAAGAGGAGCTAATGAGATCCACACGAAAAGCGGCGTGGTTGATGTGTTGATCACCCGTGACAACAATGAACTGATCAGCGACATCATCGAGGATGACGAACAGAATTTCTGGATGTCCTGCTACAACAACGGAATCTACTGGTACAATCCAAGGACGAAAAAATGGAGCATGTTCCGCCACACGGCGGGAGACCCGGACAGTCTGTGCGGCAATCAAATCACCGGGCTGTTCAAAGACAGCAAAGGAAATGTCTGGATACACACAGAAGGCAAAGGAATATGCCGTTACGACCATGCGACCCAAAGGTTCACATCGTACACAACCGAAGACGGACTACCTAACGATGTCATAGAGAAAGTCTTAGAAGATAATTCCGGAAAAATATGGATATCCACCAACAACGGCTTATCATGCTTTGACCCGGCGAATGAATGCTTCACGAACTATTCATTCGCTGGAGGCCCACTATCAAACCAATTCCTGCACCAATCCGGCATGAAAGATCACGATGGATTCATGTACTTCGGCACATCGGAGGGATTCCTGAGATTCCGGCCGGAAAGCCTTAACGCACAGCAGCATGACGCCCCTATCTTCTTCACGGATCTGTTCATCGACAACCAATGTGTAAAAGTTGGTGGCAAAGGGGCTTCATTGGATAAATCCATTGTCTGCGCTGACAAGATCGTCATCAACCACAGACAGAATTCCATCAGGCTGTCATTCGCCGAGCTGGACTGGTGTCCTTCCCGCACAAGTCAATTCTGCTACAAACTGGAGAACTATGACAGCGATTGGATTCCGGCACACGACAACCAAATCTACTATTCCAATCTGCCGAGCGGAAAGTATCATCTGACCATCATCAATGCCAAGAACATCAAGCGGGCGGACAAATCAAACTCTCGCAGCGTCACAATCATAGTCAAACCTAGTCCTTGGCTTGGCAGACCGGCATGCCTTACCTATCTTGTGTTAGGACTCGCCGTGATCTTCTTGATCATCAAATCCTTGTACAAAAGACAGACAGAGAAGAAAAAACGAATGATGGAAGAACTCAAGGCAGATGAGGAAAAGGCAGTCTATGACACCAAGCTTGCGTTCTTCACAGGAATAGCCCATGAGATAAGAACACCGCTGTCTCTCATAGTGGCTCCTTTTGAGATCATTTCATCACCGAAAAGCACAGAAGAGGAGAAAGCGTCATGCATCGATGTCATGAAAGAGAACCTCAACAGGCTGACCGAACTGACAAGGCAGATGCTCGATCTCTCTATCATAGAGCAGGAAGGATTCATCCTCAACAAAGTGCCTACCGACATCAACGACTTGGTGGAAACCGTCCTCAAATCGTTCAGAATTTCCCTCCAACGCAATGAGGTCCACATCGAGAAGCAACTTTGCGAACCACATGTCATAGCGAGCGTGGACAAAGAGGAGTTCATCAAGATTGTCAGCAACCTTCTCAGCAACGCCGCAAAGTACTGCAAAGGAAACATCAAGATAACACTTGAGAAAGAAGACAACATTTTCAGACTGAAAGTATGGAACAACGGTTCTTCGATCGAGCCGGAGTTCCGGGAGAAGATCTTCGAGACTTTCTACCAGGTACCTGGCAGTCAAAAACTTGGCGGAGTCGGTGTTGGTTTGTCCTTGGTCAAGAAATTTGTAGGAATGCACAATGGCAGTGTCTATGTGAACCCTGAAACAGAATCAGGTACAGAGATGGTGGTTGAGATCCCTTTGGGCAACAATGACATCGAATATCCGGAAGAACGTACTGAAAAGGACATCCAGGATGAGGACAGTGTCAGCACGACCTCGAAAAAGGCTTCCGTGATGGTGGTTGACGACAACAAAAGCATGGTCCGATTCCTTAAGAAGCTTCTTGGCAGACAGTTCAGAGTCATCACGGCAGAGGATGGGACATCGGCCATCTCGATGCTCAGGCAACATCCTATAGACCTCATGATTTCAGACGTGATGATGTCAGACCTCGATGGAATCTCATTGTGCCGTTTGGTCAAAAACCATGATGAGTTCAAGCACATCCCTGTAATTCTTCTGACAGCGAAAACCGACCTTGAGTCAAAAGTTGCCGGAATAGACGCCGGAGCGGAAGCGTACATTGAGAAACCCTTCTCCGCGAAACTGTTGATAGCGCAGATCAACAACATACTAACAAACAAAAGAGTGCGTAAAAAGATCGCCGAGGACACTTCCCTCAAGATAGCAAACGAGGACAATTTCACGGCGAAGGACGAGATGTTCGTCAAAAAACTGTACGAAACCATCAACAACAACCTTTCCGATCAGAATCTTGATGTGAACTTTCTGTCGGAAAAACTGCACATAAGCCGTTCGAACCTCTACAGGAAAATCAAGGAAACGACCGGAATGAGTCCAGGTGAGCTGATAAAGGACATCCGGCTTGAGAAAGCCGCAACGATGCTGAGCGAAGGCAAAATGAGGATCAATGAGATCAAAGACATGGTTGGATACTCCTCATCATCCTACTTTGCCAAGAATTTTCTCAAAAAATACGGTGTGCTTCCAAAAGACTACATTAAAAAGCAATGAATATGAGAAAGCAATCAAACGGACTAGCGTTCAGTATGGTTCTGGCAGCATTATTTGGAATCTTTTTCAATGATGATCTTTCCGCGCAGGAAAGACTGATCACAGGCATGCAATGCGAGCATCTTGAAAATCCTATCGGACTAGACACTGATAAGCCTCGTTTTTCCTGGGTGCTTCCTGAAGGCACAGTCTCACAGACCGGTTACGAGATAATTGTCGGCACGGACTCGTCTTCCGTGATGAACGGAGCAGGGAACGTCTGGAACTCAGGATTGGTAAAATCAAACAAAGTGCTTGCTGAATATGCCGGGACCGCACTCATGCCTTACACAAGGTACTGGTGGAAGGTTTCGGCCCAAAACGAGAACGGAGAGACCATAACCAGTCCCGCAGCCTTTTTCGAGACAGGTCTGATGAGCATGTCTGAATGGAAAGGCTGGTGGATAACAGACACCAAGGACTTGGAATCAAGGCCTGCCGGCGCTTTCCGTAAAGACTTCGGCACCCACGGCAGGATCGCCTCCGCTAAAGCCTACATCGCGGCGGCTGGATTCTTTGAACTCTATGTGAATGGAAAGAAAGTCGGAGACGAGCGGCTGGAGCCTGATTTCACCAGATATGACAGAAGGACACTCTACATCACCAAAGATGTGACAGATCTTGTAAGAAATGGTGGAAACACGATAGGAGTCCTGATGGGAAACGGATGGTACAACCATCAATCGGTAGCCGTATGGGACTACGAGACAGCCCCTTGGAGACACCGTCCGTCTTTCTGCCTTGATCTTCGCATAACCTACGAAGACGGCACGGTACAAACAGTGATCTCAGACAAGACTTGGAAGACACATCTGTCAGAAATCGTGTTCAATAACATCTACACGGCAGAACACACAGACGGAAGACTTGCCATGGGAAAATGGTCGGAACCAGGCTATGACGACTCCGGGTGGAGCAATGTGAAACTTACAGTGTCTCCATCGGAGACGATTGTAGCGCGTCAAATGAGGCCCGTAAGGGATGTAGACACCCTCAAGGCTGTCTCTGTGACAAAACTCTCCGACAAAGACTATATTTTTGATTTCGGACAGAACATCTCCGGAGTCACAGAACTGAGGATCAAAGGGGAAAGAGGCATGACAGTGTCTCTCAAACATGGAGAATTCCTTAAAGATAACGGACACGTCTCAACTGAAAACATCGACTACTTCTACCATTCTGACACACTCAAGGAACCGTTTGCCACCGACATATTCACTCTTGGAGGAAATAGCGATGAGTCGTTCAGGCAACGTTTCGGCTACAAAGGGTTCAGGTATGTGGAAGCGTCAATTGACAGGCCTGCTGTACTTGACGAAAACAATCTCACGGCATATTTCGTCCACAGTGACATTCCCACAAAAGGTCACATACACACGTCCAGCGAGATCATAAACAAGCTTTGGAAGGCATCTTGCTATTCCTACCTCAGCAACCTTGTAGGCTATCCTACAGATTGCCCGCAAAGGGAGAAGAATGGCTGGACTGGAGACACAAACGCCGCCATGGACCTAGGCTTCTACAATTATGACCCCATCACAGTCTACGAGAAATGGATGGATGACCATAAGGACGCACAGCTGCCGAACGGAGTGTACCCGAACATCATTCCGTCTCCGGGATGGGGCTACGATTGGGCCAACGGCACTGACTGGACAAGCACGAACATCGCCGTTCCATGGAAAACATGGCTGTTCTATGGCGACGACCACCTTCTCAGGTCCATGTACGGCAACATGAAAGCCTACATGGACTACATAGAACGGACTTATCCTGAAGGCCTTACTGATTGGGGATTAGGCGATTGGATTCCTGTCAAATCCACATCGTCGGTCGAATTGACCTCATCTATATACTACTATGACGACGCTAGGATGATGGCGAGGATCGCAGCCATCACAGGACATGACGAAGATGTACTACACTACAAAGAGTTGGCTGAAAGAATCAAATATCTCATCAACAAAAAATATTTGAATCCCGACACCTCCATTTATGCTTCCGGAACAGAGACCGAACTGGCCATGCCGTTGTACTGGAACATCGTTCCAGAAGAGTACAGGCAAAAAGTCGCTGACAATCTTGCCGCCGTCGTTCGTGAAAAAGGTCTGGATGTTGGCCTTCTCGGCTCCAAGGCCATTCTTGGAGCGCTAAGTGACAACGGCCATCTTGATCTAGCTTTCAGCCTTGCATCAAGCCAGGAATATCCTTCATGGGGCTATTGGCTAAAGAACGAAGGCACCACGTTCTATGAGAACTGGGATCTTACCAGAATCAAGGACCTCTCTCTCAACCACATGATGTTCGGAGAGATAAACGCCTGGTTCTACAAGTCTCTGGCAGGCATAACTCCTGACGAAAACCATCCAGGATTCTACAGGTTCAATGTCAAGCCAGGCTTCGCCAAGGGTCTCGATCATTTCGAGGCTTCCTTCCGGTCTCCCAACGGAGAGATCCGTTCAGAATGGATCAGAAAAAGGCGTACAATCACGTATTCAGTGACCGTTCCGTCAAATTCCATCGCTTATTTAACACTTCCTGATGGGGAAAGAGAACTCACATGCGGACGCTACACATTCAAGATCAAGCAATAGCACCGTACTTGCATAAAATTTGAAAGGGCCGCAGAGGAACAATCCCGTGCGACCCTTTGTCGTATTAAGTAAAATTAGATATTATTCAACTTTTCTTGCACCGTCGCTGATCACTACGTCGTAGAACTTAGGATCGTGACCGAACCTGGCAGGGAACTGCTCCTTGACCGCAGCGATGAACGCGTCGTAGAGATCATCCTTCACGAGGTTGATGGTGCAACCGCCGAAACCGCCACCCATCACACGTG
>OQVO01000083.1_pt1 | contig 30791 bp, 51 predicted proteins | sample 1691511 | NCBI WGS metagenome assembly OQVO01 (sample SAMN03418254, study PRJEB22391) | human gut metagenome | biome: human-gut; feature: organic feature; material: feces | host: Homo sapiens | place: Tanzania | collected 2013-01 | reverse complement strand
ATGGTAAGCCGATGGCTGACTGCACTGCACTGTATTGCCGCAATCGTTTGTTAGACCGGCTGGTGAAATACGAGGACACAGAGCGGACGCCGGAAGAAGTAACCGCTTTGGGAAAACTGTTTGATTACGCACTGAAAGAATCGAAAACGCTGACGGAGCAGCTTGCATTGCTCAATCGCATCCGCGATCTGGCCGAGGCCGACAAGGACGGACGATTGGAGGTGCTGCCGTGCAAGCCCGGAGATACGGTGTATGAGGTTACAAGTCGAAAAACCATAAGCGAATACCGAGTAAAGGCAATTCGCGTGGAATTGTTTTGTACATTCATTGAATGGGATATCGTAGCCGGGTTTGTTGATAAATCCATTTTCGGCGTACCGGTTAATGAAATCGGCAAGACCGTTTTCCTGACCCGCGAAGAAGCCGAAGCGGCATTGGAGGCGACGAAGGATGAGTAAGGCTGTTATGCTGAGCATCCGCCCGGAGTGGTGTGCGAAAATCATCATTGGCAGAAAAACTATGGAATTGCGTAAGTCCGTGCCGAAACTGGAAGTACCGTTTAAGTGCTATATCTACTGCACAAGTGGTCATCCGTATATCTCCGTAAAGGGTGGAAATCTGGACAGGGATACCGTCCGAACCAATACGGTCGGCAGATGCAACGGCAAGGTTATCGGCGAGTTTGTGTGCGACTACATCCTACAACGATGTGAGATGGCAAATGCAGACATTGCCGAACAGCAATCCTGTGTTCGCCGCGAAGATATCTATTTCAAATATTCCGAAGAGGGAAAACACTATGTTTACGGTTGGCATATCTCCGGCCTAAAAATCTATGTCCAACCACGGGAACTGACGGAGTTCCGCAAGCCAGAATTTCCAACAGGGCTGCGGTTGGAGGATGATGAGATCAAGCGCCCGCCCCAGAGCTGGTGCTATGTGGAGGACGTGCAAGCAAAATAATGCAAAAGAAAAACCCTCGCTTTTGAAGCGGGGGTTTTCCGTTCGTAAAACCGTTCGTAAAATCGAAGATAAAACGCCTTTCATTTTGTATTTTTATTGACGTAATGGAAAATATTTTTACCATCCAAAAACGGATGAACCAGTTGAAATATAAGGAAAACCCCACAATCACAAGGATTGTGGGGTTGGTCCGAGTGGCGGGAGTCGAACCCGCTAATAAATGGCTATAACCGTTGGAAATGAATGGGCGCTTTGCGACGTTCGTAAAATCGTTCGTAAAATGTGAGGTTTGGCGGTGGGGGACATGGGAAAGTCAGGCGGATGCGCGAGTCGTTTGGTCAGGAAGCTGTTCTTCGTCCGGAGCGGGGTCATCGCCTCGGTTTTTGTAAAACCGCTCCATTTTGTTTTCGGCGTTGAGACGGTCCTCTCTGGCGAGTTTGAGATAAATCTTATGAACGGTGTTATGATCGCTCCATCCACCGATTTCTTGTACTTCCAATTCGCTTAGCCCAAGATGGAAACCGAGGGAGGCAAAGGAGCGGCGGAGACCGTGAACACCGCACTCAGGAAGGTCATTCTTTTTGCAGATCAGGTTGATGCCGCCGCGCAAAGAATTTTCAGTACAATCCAGAATGGGAAGGCCGGCGCTTTTCCGCTGCGAAAGCAGCTCGTAAAGGGCGGGGATCATAATTTGGATCGTGCGTTGAGACGAAACGTTTTTGTTGGTCTTTTTGTACACGAAGTTTCCGTTTTTATCCATGACCCGTGCGCCCTGAACGGTAATTCGCTTTTTCTTCAAGTCTATATTTTCCCAGGAAAGGCCGAATATCTCAGAACGGCGGAGGCTGTGAAGGGCCAGCAGCGCGCCCGATTCAAACCGGCTGCCGCTCACAGCGTCCACAAAAACAAGAATCTGCTGGTAGGTCAGCCAGGGAAGGTCTTTTTTTATGCGTTGAGGGAGCCGGACTTCTGGCGGAGCGATGTGATTATCCCGCATCACGGTGCAAACAAGGCCCCATGAATTATACACCGTTTTAGGAGACAGGGTTTCACTGGCCTCGTCGATCTCCTGCTGCCAGTTTGAAAGGTCTTGTATTTTGGCATTGATCTTTCCGGGGAAGCGATTCTTTTTGATACACTCATATCCACGAATCGTTGACGGGGATAGAGATTGATTTTTTTCCAAATAACTGTCGATTGCCTGAAGAAGCGTGAGGCTGCATTTTGATTCCTTTTTGGCTTCCAGAAAGCCGGCGCGGATGGCGCGGGCCTTGGCTTCGCACAGAGCGGCGGTATCCTCCGTGATACTCTGCCCTTCGGCCCGCAGTTCAATATTCCACTTGCCGGACTTGAGCTGGCGAGGGGAGGGGACTTTGATCTCGCCTTTCTTTTTGCGCTCCCTGATCTGGCGTTCGCCGCACCACTTACAGAAAATAGAATCATCGTCAATGACACGCTTACAGTTTTTGCATTTCATATTCAGGCCTCCCGTGTGTATCAGCCGTGGAAGAACCCAAATTCCAGACAATGCAAGTCCAGATAGGCGGCGTATGCCAGGGCGAAGATCAGAAGGACAAGCAGCAGGAACAAAAGAAAGTTCCGCATACGGATGCCGTGGTTCTGATGGTCTACGAACTCCCGCAGGATCTCATTCTGGGCGTTCAGGCCGTTGATCTCCTGACGGTAAACATCCATCTCCCGGTTTACGATTTCCTCTATGGTCTCCGGTGGCGGAGAATCTTCCGTTGGCTCCATCCCTAAAAACTGATCAATGGAAATTCCAAGGAAAGCGCAGATGGGGCCGAGGGTTTCCAGCGTAGGGGAATGGGTGGTGGCACGGAACATATTGTTCACCGTATTGAGAGGAACTCCGCTGCCGTCCGCAATTTCCTTGTTCGTGATGTGCTTTTCCTCTTTTGCCGCGCGGCACTGGTCAATCAATGACAGCATACGAAGAGTACCTCCTTGTCGAAATTGCCAAAATGTTTAGACTAACAGTAGAAATCGTGTGTATCAACACCAAAATCGTGTGTATTAAGACTTACAAACTTGGAGACTTGATGGTACGATAAAAACAGACCTACCGCACCCCCAAGCAGCAGGTCTCAACGGGCCGCCGCTTTCGTGGCTGGGGCGGCGGCTCGCCATCACAGCTTCAGGGGGTAAGGAAGAAAAACGGAACGGATGGGGAGAAAGGACTTGTATGTGCAAACATGGAATCAACAGGAACGGACCTTCATACCGACACGGGTCTCCGTAAGGAATTGAAGCACCAGATCCAAGAACTGTCGGATGAAAGCATGAAAAAGCTGTGGGAAGCCATTCAAGGCGGGGCATTCGGCGCACCGCAATAAAACAGAGATCAGGTAGTGGGCTTCCCCTGACGGCTTTTTAAAAACTCAACGTACTGCGCAAGGTCGGCCAGCTGGCCAGCCTCGCAGGAATCGACAAAATCATAAATCGACTGCGCGTAGGCGCTGCCCGTCCCGCTTTTGGCGGGGCGGGTATTTTTTTTTGCCTGACGGTCAGCCGCAGCCTCAATGGTCTGGATAAAGGTGAGGTCATGGAGCGATTCTTGCAGACCGTCGATCTCCACGGCGATCTTGTCCGCTTCCTCCGCCGTGGCGGTTTTCAGTTCCTTTTCCAGCTCCGCCAAGCGAAAGTTGGCTTCGTCGATCTGAGCTTCAACAGAGATTCCCAATATATAGTCTGTCGGCAGGTTAAAGGCTGCGGACAGCTTTGTTAAATTTTTAGACGATAAATCGTTCGTTCGATTGTATTTCAAATCCGTCAGTGTGGCACGAGGGACACCGGATGCCTTGCACAACTCGGTAATGTTCTTATAGCCCCGCTCAGCGGCCATTTTTTCGATGCGTGTGTAAAGCGGATTGATCTTAATTGACGATTTAGCCATAGTATTTCTCCTTGTTTTGTGCATATCGTCGAATTACGAAATTCCGTAAATTTCAGCCTTGACTATTATGGCAAACCGTAATAAAATGCAAGGTAGAGACGGAACTCCGTAATATTCACTTTTTGTACCTACAACACAATAATATTACTGATTTCCGTAATTGTCAAGCGATAAAGGAGTGTGAAAAAGAAGTTTATGGCAAAGATTACGGAATACGGCAAAAAAATCAAGCTATGTCTGCTTGATATGGACCGAACGCAAACCTGGCTCATTTCGGAAGTCCATCAAAAAACCGGGCTGTACTTTGACGATTCGTACTTGTATCGAATTATGTACGGAACGCTCAGAACTCCCAAGATCATTGCGGCCATCAACGAAACCCTTGGTATTAAGGAGGGTGACGGGAATGAATGAATTGCAAGTTTTCCGCTACCGGAGCATCGAGGTACGAACCGTGGAAATCAATGGCGAACCGTGGTTTGTGCTAAAAGATGTATGCGACGTACTGGGACTTGGAAGCGCCCATAAGGTTGCAGACCGGCTTGATGAGGATGAGCGGAATCAGATTCCCCTCACCGATTCACTGGGGCGTGAGCAGGAAACAACCATTGTCAACGAGAGCGGCCTTTACCATGTAATTCTCCGCTCGGACAAGCCAGAGGCAAAGCCCTTCCGCAAGTGGGTCACAAGCGAAGTTCTCCCATCTATCCGAAAGACCGGCGGTTACGGTCAAAAGGCGCTATCCCCCGTGGAGATGTTTTCCCTTCAGGCTCAGATCAACGTGGAGCAGGAGCGGCGGCTGAAAGCCGTAGAGCAGAAGCAGGCCGTTTTGGACGGTGTGATGGATGTAATGGCGGCACCCATGCTGGCAGAGGACGGATGGCAGGAGAAAGCACAGAAAGCCATCAATACGGCAGTAGAGCGATTCCAGACGAATCACCAGACATTCCGTGCAGAACTCTATGAGGACGTAGAGCGGGTTGGCCATGTGGATTTGGAAACCCGGCAGACACGGCTTCGCAAGCGCATGAAAAACGCCGGGGCTACGGCTACGGAGTGCAAAGGTGTTTCTAAACTCCATGTGATCGCAAGAGATCCTAAACTGCGCCCTGTTTTTGAAACGCTTCTGAAGCAGAAGGTGATTCGCATGGCAAAAGAGCGGGGCATGGAGTATTAAATTGCGAAAGGAGGCGGCGGGATGCCGCGGGTAAAGCTGGGGCGGAAGCCCAATGACGAGGTTTTGATCTCACTGCTGTGGGGCAGACAGGCCGCAATCGGGATGCCGGTGGGCACCATGGCGGAGAAGGCGGGCATGACGCCGCAGACCCTACGGGCGCGGAAGAAGTCCCCGCAGGACTTTTCGCTGAAGGAACTGCTGAAGCTGGGACGCGCACTGGACATTCCCATTGAGGAACTGCGGGACGCCATCCGCTATTAACGAAGGGAGCAAGAGGACCATGACACCGACGCATATCAGCGCAAAGACGCTGGAAGCCATTGAAAAGGCGCTGACCCACGGAGACCGCGTAGAACTGATCCCGGTGAAGGACGGCGTGAAGGTGATCCGCATCCGGCGGGACGAGATCAAGTAAGCCTATGGGAAAATTGAATGAGATGCCTGTCCCTAAGCGTTGGGGCAGAGGAGCAGAGCGTTGCTGATGGAACCGGGGATACCGGGCCATTCGGCAGCGCTTTTTGTTTTTGCTGTAAGGAGACGGAAATTTGATGAAAACCTTTGAGGAATACGAGGCGGAGGCCGCGTGGGAAGCCCACTTGGAAAACGCCCTTCGCGTGGCACGGCGGGAAGCTGCGGAGCGTAGGCGGAAGGCCATCCGCAGAGCGGTTCTGCTGTGGGCGGCTGTGGCGCTGGTGCTGGCAGCACTGTGGCTGACACGGGATACCGGGAAGCCGGAGCCGGAGGCGCCCACCGTGACGGCGGGACGGCTGGCCGGGGACGAGACACCGGCGGTGGAGTACGCCTCGCTGGTCCTCTGGCAGGAGCTGGACCCTGAGACAGCCCCGCCGGTCCAGGAGGACTACGAGAACGAGAAAATCGAAGCGGCGCTTTATGCCAGCGGATACTTCCGGGAGGACGTTCCGCTGGACGGAGAACTGCAAAGCCAGCTTCGGGCGGCCTGCGAGGAAAGCGGCGTGGAGTACACGCTGATGCTGGCCATCATCCGCAAGGAGACCGGCTACCGGAACGTGAAGGGCGACGGCGGGGCCAGTTGGGGCTACTGCCAGGTACAACCCCGGTGGCACAAGGCCCGGATGGAGCGGCTGGGGGTCACGGACCTGATGGACCCCTTCGGGAATTTCCGGGTGGCCTGCGACTACATGGCGGAGCTTTTGAGCCGGTATGACGTAGAGAACGCGTTGACGGCCTACAACAGCGGCCATCCGGGGCACAGCGCTTATGCCCGGACCGTGATGGGGTATTGGGAGGAGCTGAAAAATGGGTGAGTTGGTACGGCTGACTTTCCCGGACCGGGCGCAATGGCTGGCAGGACGGCGCCGGGGTATCGGCGGCAGCGAGGCGGCGGCGGCCATTGGGCGAAGCCCATGGAAAACGGCGCTGACGCTGTGGAAGGAGAAAACCGGGGCGCAAGCCGCACCTGATCTCGGCGGTAACGAGGCCGTGGAGCTGGGGCGGCGGATGGAACCGGCCATCCGGGACTTCTTCATGGCGCAGTATCCCGGTTATGAGCTTTACTACGGTGCCTATGACATTCTCTACCAGAGCGACCGCCCATGGCTTTTTGCCACGCTGGACGGAGAACTGACGGAAACGGACACCGGACGGAAGGGCATTTTGGAGATCAAAACCTCGACGGTGAGCCGGGGGATCGACTGGGCGAAATGGCGGGATCAGGTTCCTGAGAACTATTTCACGCAGATCCTTCACCAGCTGCTTGCCACCAGGTATGACTTCGCCGTGCTCTATGCGGCGCTCTATGACCTGTCCGGCAACATCACACTCCGCCGCTACGATTTTGAGCGGCGGGAGCATGAAGCGGACCTGAAATGGCTGCTGGAACAGGAGACAGCCTTTTGGGACCATGTGGAGGCGGGGACAATGCCCGCCCAGACTTTGATTTTGTAAGGCGCACAACTCCGAAAAATTTAAAAAAGACGAGGAGACATGAATATGGAAAAGAACGTGTATCACATCACGGTGAAAAACACCAAAACAGGAAAGGTTTTGATAGACAAAACCGGTGCGGCGGCTATCTGCGCAGCTGTGGATGATTCGGATGCGTGGGGATGCAGTTGCGCTTCTTCTGGCTGCGACGCGAATGCGATGGTGAATCTTCTTTACAGGACACTTCTCGAAATCAATCGCATTTGCCGGGAGCAACCGGAATTGAGACGCCTGCTGAGTGACCTCATGCGCAAAAACCGTTTGGGATCTTTTCAGAAAGCGTGGTACGAACAGGAGGGACAGGAATGATGCTGGTAAATATTCGCTATTTTAAGCCTTTGCACAAGGCGTACCTGGGGAACGCATTTACCTACCGGACGGCACTTCCGCTGACGGTTGGGGACAAGGTGATGGCTCCCACGCAGGGCGGAGACAAGCGGGCCATGGTGGTGGAGGTCAACGTGCCGGAGAGCCGTGTGGACGAGCGGATCATGCCACTGCTGAAGGAGATCACGGCCTATGACACCGGGGAAAAGGAGGATGCGGACGCATGAGCAGCGCAATGGAATTTGCCATTACCACGGATCTTACTCCGCTGAAGGAGTTTAACATCTCCGCCAACTTCGAGGAGTGTCAGGAATGGTTGACGGAGAATCTGGCCCCCTACCGGGGCATGGTTGTTACGGAGGATGCTATCGGCGCGGCAAAGAAGTACCGGGCCAACATCCGTTCCGTGGCGGGACGTATCGACGAGTGCCGGAAGATGGCAAAGGCGGCGGCGCTGGCAAGCTACGCACCCTTTGAGGAAAAGTGCAAGGCGCTGACGGCCCTGTGCGACGAATCTGCCGCCAATCTGGACGGCCAGATCAAAGCCTTTGACGAGCGGCGCCGCACAGAGAAGCTGGACGCTATCCGGGTCTTTTTCGATGAACGCATCGGAGAATTGGCGGAATTTCTCCCGTGGGAAGCAGTTCTGGACCAGCGGTGGGGCAACGCCACCTATTCCGAGGAACAGGCCCACAAGGACATTCTGGTGGCGATCAGCAAGTGCGACAGCAGCATTGCCGCCATCCGCGGACTGAACAGCGAGTTCGAGACCACGCTGCTGGAAGAGTACAAGCAGTGCCACGATCTGCCCACGGTGCTGAAAAAGGACCAGGCGCTCAAGCGGGTGAAGGAGATCGAGGAACAGCGGAAAGCGGAACAGGCTTACCGCAGACAGCAGGCCGAGGCTGCGCGGGCGGCGGAGGAAGCCGCCAGAACGGAGCGGGTACAGGCCGTTGTAGAGGCGGCGAGAGCCATTCAGACAAGTCCAGTCGTCTCAGAGCCGGTAAAGGCAGCGGTGAAAGCCGCAATGGAACCGCCCCTCATTACCCTTTCGTTCCGGGTGACGGGCACGGTGGAGCAGCTGAACGGACTGCGGGATTATATGCTGGCCAACGGCATCGCCTTTGGCCGCGCGGACTGAATAAGGGAGGAATTTTGACATGAAGGCAACCAACAGCTTTGCGGCCCAGACCCAGCGGGACAAGCCCACGTTTTCCATGGCGATCGCGGCCCCCAGTATGCAGAAGATGATCCAGAGCGCTCTGCGGAGCGACAAGGCGGCGGCGCGGCTGACCTCCACGCTGATCTCCGCCGTGAATGCCAGCAAACAGCTGAGAGCCTGTGAACCCAGCACCATTGTGGCGGCGGCACTTCGGGGCGAGGGCATGGGCCTGATCTTCGGCCACGGCTACTATGTGGTGCCCTACGGGACTACCGCTACATACCTACTTTCGTACAAGGGCTATATCCAACTTGCCATGTCCACCGGATTTTATGCGGACATTGACTGCGTGGAGATCCGTGAGGGCGAGATCGAGGGCCGTGACCGGCGAACCGGTAAGCCCATTGTGAACCTTGCCAAGTACGAGAGCGACGAGGAACGGCAGAGTAAGCCCATTATCGGCTACTACGGCTACTTTGAATTGAAGGATTCTACGTTCCGCTACGAATATTGGCCCATGGACCGGCTCCTGCGCCACGCGGACCGGTACTCCAAGGCGTTCAGCTACGAGAAGTTCAAGGCCATGCAGAGCGGGGAAATGAACCCCAAGGACGTGGAAGATCTGCTGAACGGCTCCCCCTGGTACGATCCCAACGGCGGTCAGGACCGGATGTGCCGCAAGACGATTCTGCGGCAGTTGCTGAACAGCGGCTACGCGCCCCTGTCCCCGGAGGTCAAGACCCAGCTCATGGAGGAAGCCAGCGCCGAGGACGAGGGCATGATTCCAGATATGCCCATGCCGGAGCGCACAGTGGCGTCCACCGGAGAGGTGGTGGAGACTGCGCCTGCGGCTGTGGAAGCCCATCAGGAGGCCGTGGAGAGCGAATCTGGTATGGTTACACCCCCCAAGGCTGAAAAGACCGCAGAGACCCCTCAGAAGGGACAGGACGATGGAATGGACTACGCGGCCACCTTCTTCGGGGAATGAGGTGAGGAGCCATGCTGATCTCCATTAAGACGCGGGAGGAGGACGGCAGCCGGTACATGATCTGTGCCGGCACCGTGACCCGCGAGGTCAAGACCGGGGCCACCGGCAAGGGAACGCCGAAAGCGGAATTTGGCATGAAGTACGCCAAGGGCGAGTTCATGAACGTGTCCGCCGTTGGGGACGATGACGTGACCCGCATGGCGGCGTGTCTGGAAAAGGGAGATGCCGTTCTGGTGTGTGGCGTGTGGAAAACCCGGCGCTACACCACCCGTGAAGGGGAGCAGAAGGAGTGGAGCGAGCTTCACGCAGAGTTCGTGGCCCCGCAGACGGTGATGGCGGCAGTGCTGGAACTGCTTGCGGCAGGAAGCGAGAAGCCGCACTCCCCTGAACCGGTGAAGCCTATGGAACACAGCGGCAGTCAGGCGGGTTCCCTTGACAGTCAGGAGGACGCCGTTTTGCCGTGGGAACAGCCCGAAGAGGACGAACCCTACGATTATGTGCCGCAGATTTAGGGGGGGGGACGGATATGAAGATCGTTTGTACGGACACGAAAGAATATGCCTATATGGTTCGGATGTGCCTCGTCAACCAAGCAGAGGATAACTGCAAGTGCTGTGTGCTGCGAACGCTTTGTGGGCGAGGCGAGCAAGAATGTGATGACATTGAAGAGTTTCTTGAGTTGGAGACGGAGAGAGGGAATTGACCTATGGCAAAAGAAAACCGGTATTTCTGGCTGCGGCTCTATGATGACTTCTTTACGTCTAAGCGGATCAAAAAACTTCGCAAGCTGGCAGGTGGGGATACATACCTCATCATTTACCTGAAAATGCAGCTCATTGCCATGAAGCACGATGGTATTTTGCAGTGGTCAGGTCTCGACGATAACTTTGCCGATGAGCTGGCGTTGGAACTGGATGAGGAACCGGCCAACGTGGAGGTTACGATCAACTATCTTCTTTCCTGCGGTTTGGCGGAGACCTCGGATGACGTCACGTTTTTCTTCCCGTATGCGGTGAAAAACGTTGGGAGCGAAGGGTCCTCCGCAAAGCGGATGAGGGAGTCCAGAGCAAGAGCAAAGCTGGCAGAACCGTCACAATGTGCGAACGATGTGCGTACATTGTGCGAACATCGTTACGGAGAGAAAGAGATAGAGAAAGAGATAGATATAGAAGATATATCTTCTTCACTACGTTCAGAAGATATGGGGGGCGGCGCCCCCAGTGAGCCAAAGGCACCGGAGAGCGGAAAGCGGACTGCGGTGAAATTCGTACCACCCACGCTGGAAGAGGTGGAAGCCTACGCCGCGTCCCGGCAGAGCACGGTGGACCCCCGGCGGTTCTTCGAGTATTTCAACACCCCGGACGCACAGGGCCGCTCGTGGCGGGACAGCAAGGGGAACCCGGTGAAGAACTGGAAGCAGAAGTTTCTCACATGGGAAGGACGGGACGGCGGGAAGGGAAAGCCAACCCCGGTGGCTTCCCGGACGGACAAGCCCCGGAAAAGCTGGACGGAGCTGGCGGCTGAGATGGACGCGGAGGAGGGCCGCACATGACCAGACAGGAGACAGGCATCATCATGGATATTCTGACGGCGGCCTATCCCCGGTTTTACGGCAGCACCACCGGGCCGGATATGCGCAACGCCATTAAACTGTGGGCGGATATGTTTGCCCATGACGAGGTGGCGCTGGTGGCGGCGGCGGTGAAAAGCGTGATCGAGAGCGACGAAAAGGGCTTCCCGCCCACCATCGGGCAGGTAAAGGCCAAACTGCGGCTGCTGACGGCGAAACCGGAAATGACGGAGGCAGAGGCGTGGGCGCTGGTGGCAAAGGCCATCCGAAACGGACTGTACGGCGCGGAGGAGGAATTTGAGAAGTTCCCCCCGGTGGTACAGCGGATCGTGGGCAGTCCTAACACCCTGCGGGAGTGGGCGCGGATGGACACGGAGACGGTGCACAGCGTAGTATCCAGCAACTTTCAGCGAAGCTACCGGGCCATTTCCGCACGGGAACGGGAGATCAACGCCCTGCCCGCAGAGGTCCGGGCGCTGGTACAGCGCATCGGAACCGGGCCGGAGCCGGAGAAACTGGCGGCACCTGAGAAGGAGTCCCTGCCGGCGGCGGAAGCGAAACCGGAAGCCGAGGCGGTGAAGCCGCCGGAATGGTTCAAGGACGCGGTACGCCCCCAGCGGCGCAGCCGGGATGAGGTGATGGCCTATCTCCGGGGAAAGGCCGATGGGGATGGCAGGTAATTTTACGCTGGCAAGCTGTATGCGGAGATACAGCACGAAGGCGGAGAAGGAGGACCCCTCCAACAGTCTGCACAAGTGCTGGTCCTGCAAACTGGCATACGGGAAATGCGAATGGAGCCGGGTGGACGAGAAGAGCGGAAAGGTCCGCTTTGAGGACGTTCCCGGATGGAAGGTCCGGCGGAGATCCCGCATGGAGCGGGACGGAATGGTGGAGCGGGTGCAGGTTTTGGACTGCCCAAAGTATCAGGAGGAAAAGCGATGAGCGTTTGTTTGGATGATCTGAACAGCCTGCCGGAGCGCTACCGGAAGCAGGTACAACAGCAGATGCAGGCCCAGCAGATCGACCGGACGGCCAGGGTGATGGCTCAATTCGTGACGGAGGAGAAGGGGAAGGCGGAAGCGGCGGCGGAGGGCAAGCGCAAGCACCACAACCACCCCACCGCCCGGACCCTGCCCAACGGAACGGAGCACACCTTCGACAGCCGCAAGGAAGCGGCCCGGTATGATGAACTGGCACTGCTCAGCAAGGCCGGGGCCATCCGGGACCTGCGGCTCCAACCCCAATTCACGCTGAAGGAAAGCTACATCACGTCCAACGGCGACCGAAGCCGCGCCGTGACGTATCGGGCGGACTTCTCCTACGAGGAGCGGGGGGAGGACGGCACATGGAATCTGGTTGTGGAGGACGTAAAAGGCCCCTCCACGAAAAAAGACAAGCTCTACCGCATGAAGGTGAAGCTGATGCAGGACATGAAGCACATCACCGTGCGGGAGGTATGAACGGAAAGGAGATATGCCCGGTGGAGACCGTAACTGTGATCGTGCGGGCTGTGCTGCCCTGGGACAGCGCAGACGGGAAAGACCGGATCGAGATATGCACCCATGACCGGCAGAGCCAGATCGACTACTGCCTGAACCACTGCCCCTATGCGGAATGCGTGAACTGCGCGGGCGGAGGTCGGACTACCAGCCGCGGCGGACGGCCGCCCCTTCTGCGGGAAGCGGAAATGCAGAAGCTGCGGGAATTGTTGGAAGCCCGGACAGCCCCGGCGGACATTTGCCGGGAGATGCACATGGACGCGGATTTTCTGAGTCGGTGCAAACGGAAACTGCGGAGGGAAAGAAAACGAGACGATTATTTGAAAATGCAAGATGGGGTGATTTAGGTGAAGCATTATGGAGATGTCACAAAAATTCACGGAAATGAAGTAGAACCCGTGGATTGTGTGATAGGTGGTTCACCTTGTTAGACAGGATCTTTCCATTGCCGGAAAGCGGGCGGGGCTTGCCGGGGCGCGTTCCGGCCTATATATGGAGCAAATACGGATTATCAAGGAGATGAGAGAACGTGACAGAAGAATGGGGCGAACAGGTGAGTTTGTTCGCCCACGATACATGGTCTGGGAAAATGTGCCCGGAGCCTTCTCAAGCAACGGAGGAAAAGACTTCGCGGCCGTCCTTGAAGAAGCCATCCGCGTCGCAGAACCGGAAGCCCCCGATATTGAAGTGCCTGAAAAAGGTTGGAACACCTGGGGGGGTATCACGATGAAATGGGAGGACGATGGAGCGTGGCGTGGCGAGTGCTCGACGCGCAACACTGGGGAGTCCCCCAACGTCGCCGTAGAATCGCGCTTGTCGCAGATTTTGGAGGCGACACCGCATGGGAAATATCGTTTGAGCGGCAAAGCATGTCAGGGTATCCTGCGGAGAGCGGAGCGCCGGGGGAAGGCCCTGCCGGGGATTCTGAAAACGGTGCTGCTTACGCAGTCCGAATCCGGGGAGGATGCGACGGAGGCGGAAAAGGAGCCTTAGTCCAGACGGAGAAAAGCGGGACGATTAAGGCAGGGAATGACCAGACGCTTTTCTGCATGGCAACTCAGCAAGGAGGGGCCGAGGTGCGAAGCGATGACAGGGCGCCGACCTTGACCGCTTCCGCAGGCATGAGTGGGAACAACCAGCCCGTCATCTGCCTCCAAGGGAACGCAATCGACCGGGCTGATACCGCCGGATGCAACGGGAAGGGCTGGAAAGAAGATGTCTGCTATACGTTGAACACCATTGACCGTCCGGCGGTCTGCGCCGGGTTCAAGCTGGGGAACAGCAAACAGGCCCGGAGCATCGGATACGCCGAGGAACAGGCACCTACACTGAATGCAGAGTGCGGGGGGAACAAACCGGCCGTAATGTGCCTGAACGATCAGGGCGGGAATGTGATGGGCGTGAGCCATGACGTTGCCGGTACGTTAAGAGCACAGGAGCATGGGCACCAACCAGCGGTCATGGCGTTTGATACTACGCAAATCACCAGCAAGCAGAATGGGAGTATTCCTGACTTCGGGAAGCCCTGTCATACGCTCAACGCCAACGCACATGTGCCGTGCGCCGTGCTGGATATGTCTCACGCCTGCGACGTGATCCGGGACTGCGGAGAGGTTTGCCCAAGTCTGCAAGCTCGTATGGGAACCGGCGGAAACCAAATCCCGCTGACGTACCAGAAAACCACCGGGACTTTATCGCCCGGAGCACACGCTGGAAGCTATAACGGGCAGGACGCTTACAACGATATGCTGGTGGTATCAAGCGAAATTTCCCCTGCGTTGAGAGCAAAAGCCAATGACCCATACCGAACAGATATGACCGCGTATGTCGCAAGCGTAGATTGCCGAAATTTTACCGAGGGCGGGGAGATCAACGGAACCTTGCAGGCAAAGGAAAGCGGCGGACAGAGCTTGAATTTGCAAAATACGGTACGGCAGAACATGGTGGTGCGCCGTCTGACCCCGTTGGAGTGCGAACGGCTGCAAGGCTTCCCTGACCACTGGACGGACTTGGGCGAGTGGACGGACAGCAAGGGCAAGCGCCACAAGGACGCGGACAGCCCCCGGTACAAGGCGTTGGGCAACTCTATCGCCCTGCCGCCGTGGAAATGGCTGTTGAAACGGCTGTGCGGCAACTACGAGCGGGACGCGACGATGGCGAGCTTGTTTGATGGGATCGGCGGTTTTCCGCTGATCTGGGAGCAGCTGAACGGACGCGGGACGTGCCTATGGGCCAGCGAGATCGAGGAGTTCCCCATCGCCGTGACCAAGCGGCGGTTTGGCACGTTGGAGGAACCGGGAGACATGGGACGGTTTTTGTTCCCATGCGGAAACGAAAGGAGCGGCACATGAAGCACAGCAACGATTACTGGGAACAGGAAGCCTATTGGGAGATGGAACGGCGGCGGGCGGAGCGGAACCGCAAGACGCGGGAACAGCGGCGGCGGGAGCGGGCTGACACCTCCGCTCTGATCGGCGGGATTTGCTTTTTGCTACTGCTGGCGATCCTTTTGGCAAAGGTCATGCTGGGAGGCGGTACGCCGTGAACAGGGAGAACCGGAGAGCAGGGTGGCACAAAAAGCTGCCACCCTGCCCCCTCTGCGGACTGGACAGCGGGGAGCGGGTGGAGGATGCGGCGCCGCCCTTTGACTACATCGTGGTGTGCACCTCCTGCGGATGCAGAACGAAGCGTTACCACGGTCTGAACTGCGCCACGAAGGCATGGGGCCGGGGGGACGTATACCAGCCGAAGAAAGGAAAGAACCATGTATCGCTGTGAAACGTGCGGAGAAGAATTTGAGGCCCCGATGATCTTAGACGGGTCGGACCCGCGCCCGGACTGCTTTTTTGAGCGGTTTCGGAAGGTGGGCTGTCCCTATTGCGGGAGCCAGTATTTTAACGAATTGGACGAGGAGGGGGAGGAAGAATGATGGATGCCATTAAATTTGTTAAGCAGTTGAGACGCATGAATGAACAGGGAGTGCCAAAGAAACGTTTCATTTATCCATGCGCTGGGCAAGAGACGGATCCGCCAGAGGAAGTTGTGGCCGAAGTTGAGGAATGGGCGAAGGAGCACCCCGCTAAAACCAGGCAGAGCGTGTTCCTTGAGCAGTATCCGGAGGCGGCAATCTCAAAAGACGGCGCCATAGCGATATGCCCGCTTGCAATCTCAGCCGCGTATAGGCATGGAAATGGCGCTTGCAACAAAAGCAATTCCGATACGTGCGCTGACTGCAAACGGCAATTCTGGTCTGCGGAGGTGGAGGAATGAGCGACTTGGAGCAGACCGCAATCGAGCGGCTGAAAGCGGCATCGGATATGAGCTTACGGCTTTTTGAGAAACCGTTAGTGATCACTTACTCCGGCGGGAAGGACAGCGATGTGATGCTGCATCTGGCAGAGAAAAGCGGCATCCCCTTTGAAGCCCTGCACTCCCTCACCACGGCAGACGCGCTGGAGACGGTGCGCCATGTGTACGATACGTTCCGCCGGTTGGAGGAAAAGGGAGTGAAGTGCACCGTGGATAAGCACGTTCAGCCGGACGGCTCCCGCGTGACCATGTGGAACCTGATCCCCCGAAAGCTGATGCCGCCAACCAGAGTGGTGCGCTACTGCTGTGCGGAACTGAAAGAGGGCGGCGGAAAAGGGCGGTTTATCGCCACCGGCGTCCGCTGGGCGGAGAGCACAGCGCGCCGAAAAAATAGGGGGGGGTGGGAAGTTTTGCATAGCAATCGGCAAAAAAGTCTCATCCTCGCCGACGATAACGAGGAGGACAGGCGGCTGTTTGAAGTCTGCCAAATGAAGGGGAAGCGGGTGGTGAATCCGATCATCGACTGGCAGGACGATGACGTACTGGATTATGCCGCTGTCGAAAAAATCCCCATGAACCCGCTGTACTGCGAGGGCTTCCACCGGGTCGGCTGCGTAGGTTGTCCCATGGCATCCAAAACCAGAATCATGGAATTTGCCCGCTATCCGAGAATCAAGGCGGCGTATATCCGGGCCTTTGATCGGATGCTGGAAGAACGGAGGAAGCGAAGTCTGCCGTGCCAGTGGCAATCTGGCGTGGATGTATTCCACTGGTGGATGGAGGACGGCGTTCTGTCGGGGCAGGAAGTTCTTGGAGGGTTTGAGGAATGAATGAAAGGAATGTGAAGGGCATGAACGATCAAGACCTCGTAAATGCGCTTAGATGCGTTTCAACAGCAGGTGGGCCAATAGGCGACTGCAAGAAATGCCCGTTTTACAAAACGAAGCCGGTCCCAAAAAATCTAAAAAAAACAGTCACTTCGACAGAGTGGTCCTACTGCGATGTTAACGCGGTGTGGCTTGCCGCAACCGACCGGATTGAAGCGCAGACGAAAGAGATTGACGCCCTGCGGAACGAACTGTGCCTGAAATGCGGAAACTACACGCTGGCCCATGAGGGGGCCTGTAACGGATGCCAGTGGAGGAGGTAAGAAGATGGAACGACTGACAAAGTACGACACCGATGGACAGGCAATGATGGACTGCCAGAAGTGCGAAGCGGATTGGACGGGTAAGCATGGTAAGCCGATGGCTGACTGCACTGCACTGTATTGCCGCAATCGTTTGTTAGATCGGCTGGTGAAATATGAGGATACGGAGCGGACACCGGAGGAAATCGACATGGATCACGAAGCCGCAGAGCAGCTCCGCCATCTGTGCCGAAACTGCGATCTTGACCGCTTGGAGAAACTGGCCGAGGCCGACAGAGACGGACGCGTGGTGGTGCGTCCGTGCAAGGTTGGTGACACGTTATTCAGAGTGTTCGCCGGAGAAATCTTAGAGCACCGAGTTGGGAGCATGAAATACTTCGCAATACAGGGACGGTGGGACATTGAAACGTACCCGTTCTGCCCATGCGTGGAAAGTTCCATAGGGAAAACGATTTTCTTAACCCGCGAGGAGGCGAAGAAGGCATTGGAGGCGAAATAATGGACTGCTTTAACTATTCGTGCCCTTTCCGGGAAAACACGTCAAGTAATTGCAATAGATGCGAATGTGTAGCCTGTCAAAATAGAAGCGACGCTGTGACATATATTGCAAGCAACCATACATTGACAGAGGCGGATATAAGGGCAATGGAGGCGAAACAGGATGGATAAGCTGAAACCGTGCCCGTTTTGCGGATATAAGGGCGTAGAGATACTTGCGGATGATAACGAGTATTTGTACTATCGGTACTTTTCGCAGTGTCAGAGATGTGGGGCCGGTGCAAAGCGAGGCCACACAAAAGAAGATGCTGCTAAGGAGTGGAACAGGAGGGCTGATGATGAGCGTATGTGAGTTCTGTCATGAGGACAGGGACGGGTACGTTACGCACTTGGACCGTGAGGGAATCGGGAGTGCGCACATAACGCAGTCTCACCCCATTAACGGCGGCTGGAAGCTATGCGTCAGCTCCGGCAAGGAGGTGCGCATGACGATCAAGATCAAGTTCTGCCCGATTTGCGGGCGCAAATTGGAGGCCTGACAATGGGTGACCAAATGCAGTTATATGACGCATCGGAGAATCAGCCACATGCAGATGCAGATAGAGCTAAACGGAAATGGGAAAATGGCTTTCAAAGGTGGAGCAACCAACAATTTGCTGCTAACGAGCACAAGTATAGTCCTTTTGGGTGCTGCGGGTTTGGCAGCATGTGTGATTACTGTGAGGATAATACGTATGGACGCCCTTGCATCAGGGCACTGAACAACATGCTCCGAGAAAAGCACCTAAAAATAGACTATGAGACGGCTGACTATGAAAAAGTATGGGAGGGGATTTTAGGCGATGGATGAATACATTAAGCGGGAAGCAGTGCTTAGAGCTGTGCAGGGACAGCGCAGCCCATGCCGAAGCCCTGCACAAAATCGGATGCTTGACTGTCTGAAAGCGGCTGTCATTCGCATTTCTGCCGCTGACGTGGCCCCAATCGAAGCGCTGGAACGTCTGCGGGACGAGCTGTGCGCGCAGGACCTAATCACCATGGAGGGGCTGAGAAAACTGAACACGTTGATTTGGAAATACACAACGGTGCATGACGGAGGCGCTGACCATGAGGCTGATTGATGTTGATGAATTGGGCGTGGGGCGGTGTAGCAGAGATGTTGTTCCTGCGGTGTATTGTGCTGGTTGGAACGGCTTACTTGGCTTGATCGAAAAAGCCCCCACCGTGGATGCCGTGCCGGTGGTGCATGGGCGGTGGAAGCCAGGTCGGTTCAATCTGGAAACGGGAAACTATGAGGAGCAGTGCACCCGCTGCCGGAATTTCTCGAAAGAGTACGGCAAGCCTTACTGCCCCAACTGCGGGGCCAAAATGGACGGAGGGACTGAATGAAACGGAAAGACTGGCTGATTATAGCCTTTTGGACGATGGCCATAGCCGCTGGCATTGCGTTTATCGTGTTTTATTTCAAAAGCATTTTGACCGCAGACATTCCCGTGTGGCTGAAACTGCACTTGTTAAGGGGGAAGTAAGATGGCCAAACAATCTGGATACTTGCAACGGTGGGAGAACGAGACCAACCGGCTGCTTCAGGCAACGATGGTTATAACCTCGCAATATGACATTGATACATTGCAAATCGCAATCCACCAGACGGAGGGCTGGGGCTATGACCGCATTATGAGGCTCACCGAAGCATGGGCAGAGGTGAGAAAAGAATACAGGCCGGCGCTGGACTACAAAAACCCGGCGGCGGACGTGTGTCAGGAACACATGGACCGGGTGTTGAAAGAGATCATCCGGGATAAGGCGGAGCTGATTCCGCACGCTGAGCGGTACAAAGATTTGAAAAAAGTGACGTATGGAGGCCGGAAATGAAGATCGGACAGACGGTGGAGGCGAAGTTCAAGACGCTGCCGGTGGAGCGGGCGAAAAGCGAGCAGTCAAGCGTGGAACTGTGCCCGGTTCGGCGGGGGCGGGTCGCATGGGTTCACCCTCGCGGACGGTTTATCGCCGTGACCACCCGCACCAAGGGCGGGGACGTGACGGAAAACTTTTTGCCCGGAGAGGTCCGGGCGGTCTGAGAGAGGGGAACTGATATGGCGGAAACGGTCTTGAATTTTGCGGTCCTGCTTGTAGTGGTTGGCTTTGCGGTCTATGAGTCATCCAGCGGGAATATTGCCATGACAGCATACGCCTGTACGCTGCTGGTTCTGTATTCTTTGCTGTGGAAGCTGGACCGCATTGAAAAGCACATCAAACGGGTCTGCGAGCTGCTGGAAGGGGAGGGGGACGATGGAGAGGACTGAGGACCGCAAGCAGGGCAGGGAACTGCCGGTTTACGCGGTACGGCTGCGGGAACTGCGGCGGGCCAGAGGCATAAGCAGCCGCCGGGTATCCGAATACTGCGGTATGAGCCACGGCATGGTAGGATTTTACGAAAGCGGAATGAAGGAACCGAAGGCATCGGCCCTGATTACACTGGCGGATTTTTACGGCGTGAGTGTGGATTACATCCTCGGCTTGGAGCCGGAATAAAAAATTTTTCAAGTGGCTACTAAAGTTTACCAAATCGGGAAAGCCTTGTGGAATAATAGAGAGTGAGAAGAAATAAATTCTTTTCACTCTCTGTTTTTTAGGGGAAGGAGGCCGCGAATGGAACTGGAACCGATGGATACAGCGGAACTGACTGCACAGCAGGAACGCTATGACGCCATTGCCCGTGCCACGAGCGACAGCCTTGCCCTTTTTTACTGCTGTATCGCCTTTGATCGCCCCTTTGATATGCTGGCGGTGCCAAAGGAGCCGGACGTGGGCGAGAAGTGGACCGCCTATCTGGACAACCTGCGGCTGAAGAAGCTGGACACGCGGCGGGGGGAACCCCTTGGCTTTCTGGATGGGCTGACGGACATTACCAAGATTTTTGGCGAGGGGCTGTCCGCCGGGGAGTTCACCAAGGCGGTGGGCAACGAGAAGTCCGCCCGGAACCGGAAGGTGGGGACGGCACAGCAGCGGAAGAACTGGGGCGAGAACTCCGCGAAGAACCCCTACACCTCTGAGGACTATGACGAGCTGGACCGCATTTATGAGGCGCTGGCCAGCGACCTGATGGCGGCGGGGGGCGTGAGCGTGAAGCAGGAGTTCATCCTACGGGACTGCGCGAAAATGACGCTGGACCGGGACAATATGCGTTCTATCGGTCAGTTCGACAAGGCGGCCAAGCTGAACAAGATGGTTCAGGACAACCTGTCCAGCGAGGGACTGCGGAAAAAGGACGCGAAGCCCATTGACGATCTGCGGATCGACAGTCTGGTGGAGGCACTGGAAAAGAAGGGGCTTTTGAAAAACGGGAAACAATGTGCCCCGGACGAGATGTTCCGCATTTTGTTTGGGCGATCCTGCAAATACCCCTACACCATGGACGCGGCGGAGCAAATGATTTTAATTAACGAAAACCGGATGCGGCAGAACGAGGGGCGGCCTGAGCTGACCACCCTGCCGCCGGAGATGCGGCTGCGGGACGATTTGGGCGAGTTCGCGGAGGAACCCAACGAGCAGGAAAAGGAGGCATACCAGCAGCTTGGACTGGTGAAAATGCCTCCGGCGAAGAAAAAGCGGTAAGGAGGAGCCATGGCACGGAGGGCCGGAAAGGCATGGACAAGTTCACAGGGCTGGGTCAGCGTGAAGCCCACGGCAGAGCGGGACTACACGGACTATGAGGATGCTTGGTGGGCCTTTCTGATCTGGACGTTCCGGTGGTTTCCAGACAAGTTGTTAGACATCTGCCGTGGGGAGAACGCGGACTACGCGCGAGACGAGATTCTGCAAAGGGTCATGGAGCGAGTGTACGCAAGAAAATCCAGCGTGGCCTTTACGGGAACCAGAGGTATTACAAAAACCTATTCCAAGATGAAATACGAGATGGCTGACGGCGTTGTGTGGCCGGGAACACAGGTCGCATATTTTGGACCAAGCTACAAGCAGATGGCCAGCATAGGCAGCAAGACGTTTCGCCAAATCGAAAAAGACTTTCCAACGCTGGCGGCGCATTGGAGGGTCACGGCGGAGAGCAAGGATGACTTTAAGATCGAGACGGACTGTGGCAGTGCCTTTTACATCTCCGCAATGCGCGGCGACAACATACACGCGGTTACGGCGGAGGAATTTGCCCAAGAGGATGGAGAACCCTTTGACCACGAGGCATACGGGACGATTGTGATGCCAGCGGTGCGTCTGTTGCACAACGTCAACGGAGAAGCGGACCCGAATTTTGTCGCGTACAAGGATCACTCCATCACCAGCGCTGGACGCAAGCAGAACCCGGCGTTTCAGGCCCGGTGCGACGCCATGAAGGCCATGACTGCCGGCGAGAGCGCGTTTGCTATGGATATTTCGTGGGAATGTGTTGTACTTCAGCAAATGCGCCCATATTCATGGGTACTGAAACAGCGGAAAAAACTGACGGCGGAAAAGTGGATGCGGGAGATGGAGAGCCGGTACACCGGCGCAGACGAGTTCCCCGTGCTTTCCGACGAGGTGCTGACGGATTCCCAGCGGTTGCTGGTGATGGAGACGGAGCACTGCTGCAAAGACCCGCACCCCAAGCTGGCCCCGGAAGAAGTTATTTACATCGTGGGCTATGACGTTTCTTACGAGGATTCGGCAAAGAACGCAAAGTGCGCCTGCGTGGTGCTGAAGCTGACGCGGCAGAGGGAATACCTGAAACGGGACCGCTTTTTGAAGCAGCTGGTTTACATTGACGATTGGCCACCGCCGGACAAGAGCAAGGCGCAGGCGCGGCGGCTGAAGGCAATCTGGAACCGGTTCTGCTATGACGGAAGCCAGACTTACATCTCCATTGACTCGTGGCAGTACGGGCGCGGGGTGCTGGAAGATTTGATGACCGACTTGGGAGACGGGCTTCCGCCCCTGTGCGTGAAGAACCATGCGGCCTATGCGGCGGCGGAGCTGCCGGGGGCCATTCCGGTGATCTACCCCATCAAGGCAGGCGGCACCGGCGTGACGGACCCGGACTTTGAAATGCTGAAATACGCACAGACGGAGTTTGAGCACCACAACGTTGAACTGCTGACGCTGAACGCCAACGAGGGCGTGGAGGCGTATAAGCGCGCCCACCGCATCCGGGACGATGATCGGGACTATCAGTTCGCACAGCCCTACCAGAAGTGCCGGGAGCTGTCCGGACAGATCCAGAACCTGAAGCTGGTGCCCAGCGGGGCGGGGATGAGCGAGAAGCGCATTTCCAAGGCCATTCAGCGCGATAGCTGGTCTGCCACGAAATACGCCCTGCGGCTGGCACAGCTGATTGAGCGGGAGGAGCTGCTGACGGAGATCCACGGGAAAAACAAAAGCGATTGGGCGTCGGCACTGGACCGGTTCAAGGAAAACAAAGTGACCCCCCCTATCAGCACCGGAGGCAGCGGACGACTGGTGACGGCGCGGCGGGGAGGCCGGAGGTTTTGACAATGGCTCAACGGAAGAAACGATACCGGCTGTACGCCATGGGGCGGACCCGGAAAACGGAAGAGATCGCGTATGACACCCGGTTTTACCGGATCTGCGCAGGGTACATTCTGCTGTATCTCACCGGACGGAAAAAGCCGGAGGGCGCGGTGGAGGTGGCCGGGGCGGATCTGGACCGCCTGACAGACGGAGACCGCCTGTGGCTGGCGGACTGCAACACCATGATTCTGGCAGAGGCGGCGGCCCAAGCGGGCGTAACGCCGGAGGCGGCGGAGAAGCAATGGGCCAGCACGCTGGACCGGCTGGAATGGGAATTGCAGAAGGAGCGGGAGCGCATGAAGGGAGGCGGGGAGCATGGACCTGCAAACTGAATTGAGGTCGATGCAGTTCGCCTCGTACCCGGAGATTTTCGGACGGCTGCGGAAGCTGGCGGCGCAGTACGGCGACCTGCCTATGGACGCTGTGAGCAGCGCGTTTATGCGGGCGGCCAGCAACACCTACACCCGGAACAACCCCTACATCCAGAACCGCCGGGTAAAGGCCGTTTCCTCGCTGCCGGTGAATTACAGCAAGGACAAGGTGGCGGAGATGCTCACCGCCCCGGACGGCAACGAGCAGGGCCTGCGGCAGGTGGCCCACGCACTGGAATGGACGGCGTATCCTCTGTTTCACACCCGGAAGGTGTATACGGAGATGCTCACCTACCACAGCTATGTGGCCCCGGAGTATGTGACGGAGGAGGAAGCGAAGCGGGAGGACTTTCTGCGGGAATGGCAGCTTTTGGACAAGCTGCGGAAAATGCTGGACCCAAAGGCCACCGCCCATGAGATCGCGGGGCAGGTCTTGCAGGAGGGAAAGGTTTTCTACTATCCCCGGATCAGCGTGGACAAGCCCCACAATAAGGTAAACCACGCCTTTTTACAGCAGCTCCCCAGCGACTGGGTAAAGATCGTGGGGTTCAACAACATCTCCAAATACACGGTGGCGCTGAACCTGATGTACTTTATGCAGCCGGGGACGGACCCGTTGCAGTTCGGAGACCTGCTGCTGCCCTATCTGGATGACTTCTACGCATCGGCGGAGCGGGCACCGGAGGGCACGGGAAAGCGGGTGATCTTTGCGGCGCGGGACCGGGTGGACCTGAACGTGCTGGAACAGCGGCGGAAGCAGACCGGCGGCCGCTTGGCGGGAGACCCGGAGGTATATTCCCAGAACGGGCGGTGGTTCTACTGGGTGACGCTGCCGGTGGACAAGATTTTCACCTTTGAGGCGGACGATGTATCCCGGAACGCCATTTCCCCGCTGGCGGGGCTGTATCTCTCTCTGGTGCAGATGGCGCAGTACGAGCAGATCCAGCTGGAACTGGTGCAGAACCCCCTGATCGCCCTGTTTACCGGCGAGATCCCCTACAAGGACAAGAGCGAAATTACCAGCGTGGAGGACGATTACCGGCTTTCCGACGCGGGACGGCGGCTGTTTGAGTATTTGTGGTATCAGATGCTGACCGAGAGCAACACCAGCGGCATCGGCTGGTTCACGGCTCCTGTGGAAAACATCAAAATGCACCAGCTGGCAGAAGCACCCAGCGCCACCAAGATTTCCGCAGCCGGGTACAGCTACGCCATGAACAAGGCGGGGCTGTCAGCCATTGTGCCCACCACGGAGGACCCCAAGGCGGGCATCGCTCAAATCTCCCTGCAGATCGAAGGGAAGTTCGCGGAGTGCGTATACCGGGGCTATGAACGGATGATGGCCGCCATTATGGACCGGCTGAATCTGAAATATTCGTGGCGGTTCAGTTTGTTCGGGACCCTCTCCACAGAGGAAAAGCGGATGGAGGAGGCCAAGCAGGGCATGACCCTCGGCATCCTGCCACAGACCATCATCTACATGGCAATGAACGATCTTTCCCTGCTGGACGATCTGAGCATTTCCAACGCCATCAAAGCAAGCGGCATCATGGATAAGCGTTTGCCGCTGGTGACAAGCTACAACGCCAAGCAGTCCGAAAGCGGACTGCCGCCTCAAGCGGCCCACGATCTGAACCCCGGCGGGAGACCCAAGGGGGACGGCACCGTGACCAGCGAGGGGCAGGAGGCGGACATTGACACCTACGGCGGATAGCCGAAGAAAAAGTGAACAGAGCACCCCGCTCTAAGCGGTGAGCGGGAGGAGCAAAGCGTTGCTGACGCCGGAATGACCGGCGTGGGCAGCGCTTTTTTTCAACATGAGAGGAGGAAACCACATGGCAAAGCTGCGGGACATTTACCATTACGAAAACCCCCGATTTTCCCCGCTGCGGGACGCGGCGAGGCGGGCCACGGCGGCATACCAGACCGCCGCGCGGGGTCTGGACACGCTGAAAGAGTGGGTTCTGGTGGAGTTTGGACTGGTACACACGGCGGACGCCATCCACCGTCTGGCCCACGAACAGCCCAAGCGGTTTGACGTGATCGGAGACATTCTCCACCAGCGGCACCTCATGCAGGAATACCCGGAGACCCCGGAATACCGGGAGCGGCCGGAGGACATGGACGGCGTATTCGGTGAGGTGATCCGGCTGTTGGAGGACATTGAGGACGCCTTGCGGGACTGCGTGGGTGCCAGCGAAAAAGTTGGGCTGTATCCTCTGGCAAGGGAATTTGAAAACCTTCAGATGGAGAACAGCAAAAGCTACGAGACCATGCTCTACGCATGGCAGATGTATGACAAGACCGACGGCAGCGCCACCAGCTATGACAACTGGGTGGAAAAGCTGTTTGACGGAGAGGAGGCGTGACCATGCCGTTTCGGACGAGAGGGACCCCGCCGGAGCACGTAAAAATGTCCGGCGAGCTGCGGGTCATGCAGCGGCTCAATAAATACGAGTTCGGCGTGGAGCTGTGGGTCATGCGCTCCGGGCTGAATGAGAATCTTTGGGATTTCCGCAATATGCGGGAGTACTACCTGACGTTTGTGGGCCAGCCCATTCTGTGTGCCTATGTGGGCCGCAAGGTGGGGGACGGACACAATATGCGAGAAGTGCAGGACCCCTACACCGGCGAGAAAAGCTACACGTTCATGGACGGAACAGCGGAGCGCATCGTAGGGACCCTATCCGACGATCCCAGGGACTTTTCCATTGTGGAAGAGGACGGGAACGAGTGGATCAGGGCAAAGGGCCGGTTATTTCAGTTTTACGCACCGGAATTGGTGGAAAAAATCGTGCGGACAGGGCGCATGGATGTTTCCGCTGAGACCGATACGAAAAAATCCCACATGGACGGCGATATCGAGATTATTACAGATTGGGCAGGTCTCGGCGTAACCGTGCTGGGAGACAATGTGCCGCCGGCAATTCCGGGGGCGCGGATCAAGGCGCTGAGTGCCATGCAGGAAGAGTTTAAGACATTGAAGCTGCGGGCGGCGTCTCTGGACCCCGGAAAGGGAAGCAACGAAACGAACAAGAGAAAAGGAGTGAACATCATGAGCAAGAAGGCAATGGAGGCCATGTCCGAAAAGTTCAAGGGCTACCGCGTGGTCGCTCTGAGCGAGGACGGGATGCACGTTGGCCTCGTGGACTCTGCCGGCAGCGCTTATACCTACGCCTTTAACGCGGAGGATAACGGCGCCGTGGTGGAGAGCCGCATCAAGCCCGCTTACCTCACGGCAGCCTTCCCCTTTGGCGAGGGGGCGGAAGCCACGGTAGAGGTGAGCGACATCGTGGATTATGCCTGCGCCGCAAAGGGACAGCAGGCGGAGGACGTGAAGGCACTGCAGGCACGTCTGGACGCGGCGGAGGAGAAGATCCGCACCATGGAGGCCGCCGAGCATGAGCGCCGGGTCGAAGCCGTGAAAGAAGCCGTGAACGGCGCTCTGGCGGACATTGAGGCCTGCGCCGTGGAGGGCGACGCCGACATGACCGAGACCGCCAAGGACCTGTGCGACCGGGCAGAGGAATTCGCCGCCATGGAGACTGACGGAAAGTTCTGCGGCGCGGACCGCGCCGTGCTGGACCTGATGGCCGCACACGGCAAGGCGCAGACCGAGAAGCGCAAGAAGGAAATGGCCGCCAAGCAGCATTCCTTCGCATGGAACAACCCCAAGACCAACAGCGGCGAGGGCGGCGGCATCGCGGAGATGCTGGGCCGCATGAACGGCTGAGAAACGAGAGGAGAGTGAATCACAATGGCATACATTGAAAAGACCGCGTTTTGGCCCCGCGTGACCAACCGCGTATTCGACGAGACCCTGAACATCACCGGCAAGTTCCGGAACGGCGAGAATCAGGATGAGCAGTGCTCCGCCGGTTTCCTGTGCGTGAAGGATGAGCTGATGGACTGCGAGGGCTATGTGGGCGTTGGCCCCACCGACGCCACCGTGACCATCAAGAACAACAACAGCTGGAACATGAAGGCCACCGGAGCCGCCGTGAAGAGCGAGGGCGACGGCATTTTCGCCTGCAACCCCTATGACGTGAACATGGTTCAGGACCCCGCGACCGGCAACCTCTACAAGGTTGGCGCCAACACGCTGGGCCTGCCCGCTCCCAAGGGCTATCCCGTCACCTTCACCAAGATCGTGTTCGACGGGAACAAGATCTACCGCTTCGGCATCGGCAACGTGTCCACCGCTCTGGGGGCCAACAAGTTCCTGACCATTGCCAACGGTCTGCTGGTGCCCGCCAACGCCGCTCCCACCGACGTGGGGACTCCGTACTTCAAGGTTCTGCCCACCGGCGGCACCTTCACCGAGGGCGCACAGAGCGCATTTGAGTTCGTGGACGTGCTGGCCTGCAAGGTTGACGCGGCAGCGGGCTGAGAAACGAGAGGAGAGTGACAACAATGGCAATCAAACTGAACAGCATCAATCCTGCTGTGTATGACAGCGCCGCCCCTGAGTTCAGCAACGCGGAACGGGAGCGGGCCGACATCGTGACCTGTGGTCGTCTGCTGATGCGTGAGCGTCTGGGCCGGGATGAGCGCGCCCTGCGCGTGATGACCAAGCAGCCCGACGATTTCACCGCCATGCTGGCGGACGGCGAGGGGCAGAACAGCTACAGCGTGACCAACCGCAATCTTCAGAAGAACCTGCTGCTTTTCTGCGCCAAGAGGGTGTGCGCCCTGAGTGGTGAGATCCCCCCCGCTGATCTGGACGAGTTCCGCCGCAACCAGCGCAAGTTCATGAGCGACAGCCTGTACCTCAAGACTCTGGCCGGTATCGTCACCGAGATCGTGACCCCCATGCTGCCCACCGTCATGAGTTCCGGGCTGGGCTGGCTGGCTGAGATGACCACCGTGCCCATCGGCCAGACCAAGGAACTGGACATTATGTCCAACGACATCTTCCTCTTTGAGGATGACAGCTGGGGCGCTTCCCGCTCCAAGCCCGCCAACACCCTCTACAACAAGAGCGTGACTCTGAACCCCCGTCTGCGCACCGCACGGGTGAGCGTGAAGTGGTATCAGCTGGTGGGCAACGATGCCGACATGGGGCGGTTCTTCAACGCTCTGGCCGCCGGTATGTATTCCAAGATCACCGCTCTGTGGGTCAGCACCCTGACCAAGATGACCGCCAACACCGCCTATGTGCCCAACAACATGACCTTCACCAACACCTCCGCGAACTGGGTCACCGCCGGTGAGCGGGTGAGCGTTGTGAACGGGACCCGCTACCGGAACGTGGTGGGCATTGGCCGTCCCTCCGCACTGACCAAGGCACTGCCCAGCGGTGTGGTGAACGCCTCCACCGTGAATCTGGATGCCGCCCTGTCCACCCTGCTGGGTCTGGACTGGACCCGGTACGGCTTCCTGGGCGAGTACATGGGCATGAACCTGATGCCCATTGACACGGCCATTGTCCCCGGCACCCAGAATACCACTGTTGTGGATATTGTGCCCGCCGACAAGATTTGGCTGGTGGCTGCGGGTGGCTACAAGCCCGTGTTCATTGGCGTGGAAGAGGGCACTCCCATTCAGTTGGAGATCCGTCCCGATACCGCTGCAGACATGAGTTTGGATGTGGTTGTATCTATGTCTATCGATTGTGTCCCCGTGTTGGCGTCCCGCATGGCCGTCATTAACGCGTAAGATCCAAAGCGGGAGGGAGGAAGCCCTTTCTCCCGCAGATATGGCGCAAAGCCTGCATGAGGGCGGAACGCCACGGAAAATACAGCATCTTTTATCTGAAAGGAGCGGACAAAGATGGCAAAAGAGAAACGGACGGCCGCAGATGTGGCGGCAGGGATCGAGGCCCAAGAGCTGGAAGCAGCCGAACAGCCCTTGCGGGAACAGGCAAAGGCTGCGCCCGTGGCAGAGCAGAAAGCGCCTGCGGCGGAGAAGGAACCCGAAAAGCTCTATACAGCCGATGAGGTAGCGGAGATCGCCAAGAAGGCGGCGGCGGAGGCCGTTGCAAAGGCCATGGCGGAGGTCAAGCCCCAAGTGGTCCAGGTGATGGCGGACACTGAAAAAGTGACGCTCCGCTGGTGCGCCCCGGTGGCGGACGATAATCTGGCTGTATTTGGCCCCAACGGGATGTACGGCACCGTGACCGGGAAGAACGGCACCGTGATGGTGCCCAAGAGCGAGTGGAGCCGGTTCTATGACGAGACGGCAAGACGGCTCATTGACCGGCGGTGGCTGGTGGTGCTCTCCGGCATGACGGATGACGAGCGGGCGGTATATCACTGCCAGTACCGAAAGGGCGAGGTTCTGGACGAAACAGCATTCCGCTGCGCCGTGACCATGGGGGACAAGCTGCTGGACATCTTTGACGATCTCTGCACGGAGCATCAGGAGATGGTGGCCAAGGCTTACTATGACGCATGGGAGCGGGGCGAGGTCGACTCCGACAGCCGGGAACTGCTGAAGAAGCTGAACGCGAAGAACAAGGCCCGGTATGCCGAAGAACCGAAGGAGGACCCCCGGCGGAAGGGAATGTTCCGCCCGGTGCTGGACGCGCTGAACAGTGCGGAGGCAGCGGAAGAGGACTAAGAATAAAAGGAGGAATTGAACATGGATATTTCCAGCTTTGGCATTGCCAGCGTGGCGGTCATTACGGTGATCTGCTACCTGATCGGCATGGCTGTGAAGGCCACCGCCATTGAGAACAAGTGGATTCCCATTATTGTGGGCGTGTCCGGCGGCGTTCTGGGCGTGGTGGGGATGCTGATTATGGCAGACTTCCCCGCAACGGACTATCTCACCGCCGTGGCAGTGGGCATTGTAAGCGGTCTGGCCAGCACAGGGGTCAATCAGATCGCAAAGCAGATGAGTAATTAAAATTGCGCTCCCCGCAGGGGAACATTCCCATGTCAGGGCAAGGGGAAGGAATCTTTGGCGCAAAGATCCCTCCCCCTTAAACCCCCACCAGAAACATGGGGGACGCCACCGTCCCCCATACCCCCTCTGGCACAAAGGCCGGGGGCTGCGGCCCCCGCCTTTGGAAACCAACCCCCCAGGGGAAGGGGCTGCGGCCCCCGCCCCTGGAAACCCCTCCTTGGGAGGAATGAGGACGAGGGGGACAGAGATAGAATCAACAACCATTTTTTTGATTTGAAAGGAGAAAAAACCATGGAAAAGAATGCGAAGAGAAAAAATAGTGTTGAAGAATTGAATGAATTATCAATTGTTGATGGTAGTAAAGCTGAAAAACAGCATAGAGATCGTGTAGAGCAGGGATATTACTGCAATACTGCCAAACATTACAACAGGACTCATTGTAAATCCGGCATTGGCAAACTCATCAGACATACTTCCTATAATATCTTTAATCCATTCAAAGCCATGGTTCATTATAGAAAATGTTAAA
>OQVO01000082.1_pt1 | contig 30812 bp, 23 predicted proteins | sample 1691511 | NCBI WGS metagenome assembly OQVO01 (sample SAMN03418254, study PRJEB22391) | human gut metagenome | biome: human-gut; feature: organic feature; material: feces | host: Homo sapiens | place: Tanzania | collected 2013-01 | reverse complement strand
AGAAAATGCAGGAAGTCACCGACAATTATAATGCTGCTTTCAGCGAGGTAGCTGGCACACCAAAGTGCAGGAATAGAAGCCATGGAGGCCTCGTCCAAGATTACTGTGTCAAACTTTCTCTCTCGCAGAGTTTCGCTCAAATAAGACTTCGCAAGTGTGGCACCAACAATCTTGGCGCTCATAATTGCCTGCTTTTCGAGCTCCTGCATTTTCTCTTTCAGCTCATTGAGCTGCCGGAAGATTTCGACCAACTGCTGGTCCGCATCTTCTTTTTCTTTTATGATGGCATCCATATCAACAGAAGCCATCTCAGCTTTTACAGATGCAAACAGCTTGGAAAGCTCATTAAAGAGGGGAGAGATTCCTTCAGAAGTCGGCTTGTACAGGAAGGTAATACAAAAAGATATCTCTTTTTCAAGTTGCTCAGAACAAGCGTTATTCTCCTTATCCCGCAGCTTCGTAACCTCAGCCAGTTTGTCCTGCTCCAGGCGGACTTTTCTACCCAACTCACTAAGAACATCAAACGAAGACTTCGCCTGGCTCTGTTGTCGTTCCAGTTCGCGAACTTCTTCATGCAGTGCGTTTTTTCTGGTGGTCAGCTCCGGAAGAGCCTTTTGTGCGACAGAAAGTTCGGCCTGCAGCTTATTTACCTCAGCATTCCAGTATTCCGGAGTTTTCGAGGGAGTGACTGCACGGATCTGCTCCTGCAAAAGCAACAGGCTTTCCAGTTGCTGAGAATACTCTTGTTTCAGGTCTTGTTGACGGCGCAAGTCGCCATTAGCGATTGGAATCTCTCGGCGGACACGCTCCAAAGTAGTCTGTGCCTGAGTAACAGCACTCTTGCCGGCAAAAAGTTTTGCGACAGAGCTCTTTTTCTCATAATCCGAGATTGTTTGCTGTGCCGCAGTCTGCTGCCGAGTCAAATCACTGATTGAGCTTTGGAGGCGGTTGATCTGCGCATCAACTTTGCTGATTTCACCTCTAAGGAAGGAAACGGACATATACTTTGCTTCTTGAGCGCGAAGCTCCGTATATCGAGCGTGTTTTCTGACCTCATCCTGCGCCCTTTGGATCTGATCCGGAAGCACAGAAATAGCCTGTTCAATTCTATAAAATTGACCGCATACGGTATCGTAATCGCTCTTTTTTGCGGATGTTCGGGCTCAATAAAGTATCCGAACTGCCCGATTTACAGGTGTTTGCGGAAAAAACATTGCATGAAAAACAGGCCGATTTGCCGTTTGATGAAGCCTTGCCGCCGGTGGGCGAACCGGCTATTATTCCGTTAGATGAATTGGAAGGCGCCGAAAAACTGGAAGCGTTGGATACCACCGTGGACCCGTTTTTCACGCGGACGTCCTATAACAAAACCGCGCTCGGGCAAGAAGCCCTGCCGGGATTAGAAATGCCGCAAACCCAAACCGCCGCCGGGGAAGTTTCCGCCGGGGAAGAAACCCCCGCTGAAACGCCGGAAAACCCGGCTCAAAATCAGCCGGAAAATCCGGCCCAAAATCTGCCGGAGCCCAGCGGAGAAACCGCCGCCCAAGACCCCGTAGCGGTTGCGGAGCGGCAGGAACGGCTCAATAACCAAATTTTAACAGTAGAAACCGAACAGGAAGAAGCCGCAGCCAAAGGCGCGGCCGGGGAGGAAAAATGAATATTGTAATGGCCGCCAGTGAGGCGTTCCCGTTTTGTAAAACCGGAGGTTTAGCCGACGTCGTCGGCGCGCTTAGCCAGCAGTTGGGTATGCGCAAAGGCAATAAAGTAATTTTATTCTTGCCGCAATACCGCAATCTTTCGCGGGTGGCCTCGCTAAAAGTGGTGCCCGGCGTGTATTTAATTCCCATCGGCGGGCGGATTGAACAGGTGACCCTTTCCTATATTAACTGGGGCACGGTAATTGTGTTTTTTATCGGCAACCGGAAGTATTTTGACCGCCCGGATTTATACCGCACCAAAGCGGGCGAATACCCGGATAACGACGAACGCTTTATTTTATTCTGCCGCGCCGTATTGGAAGGGTGCAAATTTGTGGGGTTCCGTCCGGATATTATCCACTGCCACGATTGGCAGACGGGGTTAATTCCGGCGTACTTAAAAACCGTGTATAAACTGGATGCTTTTTATACCCGCACGCGCAGTTTGTTTACCATTCATAACATCGCCTACCAGGGGCACTTCCCGTATTCCGCTTACGAAAAAGCCGGCTTCCACCCGGTGGATTACACGCCGGATAAGTTTGAATATTACGGCGGTATCAGCTTTTTGAAAAGCGGCATTGTGTTTGCCGATAACGTAAACACCGTCAGCCCCAACTATGCCCGCGAGGTTCAAAACGACCCCGCCAAAGGTTTTGGATTGGAAGGTTTATTACGCTTCCGCAGTAAAAACTTTTGCGGCATTGTAAACGGGATTGATACGGAAATTTGGGACCCGGAAACCGACCCGATTTTGCCCATGGGCTATGATGCGTTTGAATTTCAACGCGGTAAAACCGCCTGCAAAATGGCCCTGTTGGAAGAATGTGGCCTGGAGCAAAACCCACAGAAACCTGTGGTGGGGGTGGTTTCCCGCCTGGACTATCAAAAAGGGTTGGATACGGCCGTTAATGTAATTGAACGCTATAAAGGCCGGGTGCTGTTTACTATTTTGGGCGCCGGGGACCCGAAGCTGGAAAAGGCTTACCAAGCGTTGGCGCGCAATAACCCCTCTTGCGTGGCGTACCGCGGCCGCTTGGACGAAGAATTGGCCCACAAAATTTACGCCGGGGCGGATTTATTTTTAATGCCGTCCCGCTTTGAGCCGTGCGGGCTCAGCCAGCTGATTGCCATGAAATACGGCACCTTGCCGGTGGTTTCGCGCGTGGGCGGTTTGGCCGACACCGTAAAGGGCTATCCCGCCAGCGACGCAACCGGCTTTTTTATAGACCCGCTGAGCGAAGACGGCATTTGCGCCGCGCTGGATACGGCCTTAAAAGCGTATGCGGATAAAAAACAATGGTTTAAGTTGGTTAAAAACGCCATGGCGGCGGATAATTCTTGGGATAAATCCGCCCAGGAATACATTAATTTGTATCACAAAACAATTATTTAGGAGTGTGGCATGAAGAAGTTTTTAGTATTACTGGCAGTTTGTTTGTTTGCTGTGGGCGCACAGGCCAAAACAGCTAAAAATTTAATTTGGGTGATTGGGGACGGTATGGGCCCGTCGGCCGTCGGTTTCTTTATGGAAGCCGTACGCAACGGCAATAACCCGGCTTTCCCGGATAAAGTTTCCAATTTGGAAAAATTCATCAACCGTTCTGATACGGGCCTTTACTTGAACAATACCAAAGGGAGTATCGTTTCGGACAGTGCTTGTGCCGCTACCCAAATGGCCACGGGGCAGTTTTCCTTGCCGGATTATATCGGGCAGGATTATTCCGGCCTAAACGTAAAAACCATTATGGAAGAAGCCAAAGAGCGCGGAATGTCCGTAGGGGTTGTGACGGATGTATATGTGACGGATGCCACCCCGGCCGCGTTTTTATCCCATGCGCGCAGCCGCAAGATGAAATATGATATTGCCCGCCAAATGGTAGCTTCCGGCGCGGACGTGATTATGGGCGGCGGACTTAAATATTTTACGCAAGGGGAAAATAAAAAATTACTGAAAGAAGCCAAAAAACAAGGCTATACTATCGTCAAAAATAAAAAACAACTGGCGAGTGCCAAAGGCAAAAAGATTTTGGGGCTGTTTGCGGACGAAGCCATGCCCTTTTATGTGGAAAAAACACTCCACCCCAATACGCCTACCTTAAAAGATCCGTGTTTGCAAGAGGAGTTTATCGTATTGTTTATAGTCAATATAATCCGTATGTCCGCCGTAAAGCATTTCCCCTTGGGCGTTTTTATGCTGTACTTGCGCTTCGTCCAAATGGCGGTAGTTAAAGGCGGGGGCGCCGGTTTCGTGGTCCGCATTTAAGTAAACTAACGTGTCTTCATTTTTATCGGCAAAGGCGGTTAGCAGCGGCAAAGTTTCGTCCAGCGTCAGCATTTCATAATAAGAGGCACGAGCAAAAGGGCCTGGCCTGGGCCACCGGCACGCATACATCGGGTATGCTGTTGGGTATTGCCTATGGCGACTATGACGGTTTTACCGGCGTGTACCACAATACGGATTTGAAAAATAAATTTTCCGCCGCGCTGGGGTGGACGGAGCTTTCCGATACGGACGAGGACTAAATGGACGAATTTTTAGAACCCGAAAAACGCAAATCCAAGCACATCTTCCGGCTGTACCGCCGGGTGTTTGTGCTGGTGTTTGCGCTAGCGGTTTTGTTGCAGGCGGTCAACTTTGCCCAACTGCAATTAAAGGATTATTTTACCCGGCTCAATGACGATTTTAAGGTCATTTTAACCGTCGCGCCGGAAGTGGCGCAGGACGAGCTGACCCAAATGGGGGAAAGTTTAAGCGCCAAAAAAGATATTACCTCTGTAAATTTGTTTTCCCCGGCGGATGCGCTGGCCGCGTTGCAAAAAAAGAACCCACAGCTTACGCAGTCTTTACTGCTGATGGGACGCAATAAAATGCCAGCGTATTTTGAGCTGAAGTTAAGTTATCAGGCCATTAATAACATCGGGCCGTTTGTAGATAATTTGGCGGCGGAATATCCGGGCCTTTCGGCTAAATACAGCCCGGCCCACGCGCATACTCTCTTTTTGGCGGGGCTTTGCTTGCGGGTGCTGAATGTAGCGCTGGCCTTTGCGGTGCTACTACTACTCGGATTTATGTTTTTGGTGGAAGCCTACCCGGCCGAAACCAAACATTTGAGCGCGGGGGTGTTTTCCGGCTTGTTGGCGGCCGCGTGCAGTTGGGGGCTGATGGCGGTGCTGGTCTATCCGGCCGGATATTTGCTCCCGGTACTGAATAAATACGGCTGTATGTGGCGGCAAGCGGGGCTGGCTCTGCTTTGCGCCCTTTTGGGGTGGACACTGACAAAATGGCAAAAGTTTTAGTGCTTTTAAGTGTGTTTTTGTTGTGGGCTCCTGCCTTATTTTCCAACGAAACGGAAGATAGGAAGCGGGAGCTTGCGCGCTTAAAAAGCCAAGCGGCCCAAAAAGAAAACGAATTAAAAAAATACCGCGAGGCGGAAAAACAAATTTCGCGGGAAATTTCCGATTTGGAAAGCCGCCGCCGGGAAGCGGAACGCAAAAAAAACAAGGTAGAGGCGGATATTTCCTACATAGAGCAAAGTTTGCTTTCCACGGCGGATAAACGCGCCGTATTAAAAAAAAGTATGCCCTTGTGGCAACGGGTGGTGCTGGCGGAGTTGGATGCGTATTATTTTACGCCCCGGTGCTATGATTGCCCCGGCGGGTACAGTTTGGAAGAAGATATTTTTGTAGACCGTATGATAACCCATAAAGCCGCGTTTACCGCCGCTATGGATAAAGAACAGCGCCTGACCGATAAACAGATTTTAACGTATGAAGCCAAAAACAAGCAGTTGCAGGAGCGCAGTTCCAAGTTAGAAGAAGAACAAGGGGTCATTACCACCCGTTTCCGCAAAAAAAAGAGCGCGTTGGACGTGACCAAACGCAAGGCAGAGGAAGTGCGTAAAGAGATTAACGAATTAAACCGCTCCGCCGAAGCGTTAAACAACTTGCTTGCCAAGTTTGAACGCACCCGCAAAGCGCAGGATGCCAAAGCCTCCGCCCAAAAAACGGCGGGCGCCAAAAAGAGTGCCTCCGGCGGGCCTAAAATAGATGCGGCGCCGCACTCCCTGCCGTGGCCGGTAAACGGCAAAGTGATTAGCAAATTCGGTAAAGAATACCGCGCCGATTTGAATACCTGGATTTTCCGCGACGGCATTAAAATTGCCGCCCAGCGGGGGCAAGAAGTCCGCGCGGCGGAAGAAGGCAGTGTGATTTATGCCGGGCCGTTCCGCTCTTACGGTAATGTGGTTATTTTGGACCACGGCAAAGGCTTCTTTTCCATTTACGGCTTTTTGCAGGATATTAAAGCCGCGGTGGGGGATAAACTGCCGCGCCAGGGCGTAGTGGGCTCCGCCGGGCCGGACACGCAAACCTCTTCCGGCACCGGGCGTTATGCGGTGTATTTTGAAATACGGCAAGGGACGGTGGCGGTAGACCCGCTGGCGTGGTTAAAATAAATTTGATGAGGATATTATGAAAGATAAAAAATTAAACACTTGGGCCGTTGTGGCGGCTGTGATGTTTTTTATGGGAACGCTGTTCCCGTATGCGTATGCGTCGGCAGACGGGGGGCTGCGCAAAATCCGCACGTTTATTGACGTGTTGGAATATGTAAAAGAAAATTATGTGGAAAGCACCGATTCCGATAAATTAATCAACGGCGCCATTAAAGGCGTGGTGGGAGAATTGGACGATTTTTCCCAGTATTTGGAGCCGAAAGATTACAAAGAATTAAAGAACGAAACCCGGGGCGATTTCGGCGGGTTGGGTATCCGTTTGCAAATGGTGGACGGCTATGTGACGGTGATGAGCCCCATGCCGGGCACGCCTGCTTTTAAGGCGGGGGTTATGCCGGGGGACCGCATTATATTTGTGGACGACCGCGACTTAAAAGATATGAAACTGGACGAAGCCGTGGACTTGATGCGCGGCGAAGTGGGCACCAAGGTAAAACTGACCTTGAGCCGCAAGGCGGAAAACGGCGAATATAAAAACCTGCCCGATTTAACCTTAAAACGGCAAAAAATCGTGCCGGAAGTGGTTTATTCCCGCATGTTGGCGCACAAAATCGGCTATGTATATGTGGTGGATTTTTCCGGCCACACGATAGAAGCCGTGAACAAAGCCTTAAAAGAGCTTAAAAAACAGGGGATGCAGTCCCTGGTGTTGGATTTGCGTTTCAACCCCGGCGGTTTGCTGACGGGCGCGGTGGATATGGCCAAACTTTTTATGGGGGATAAACAGATGATTGTTTATACCCAAGGACGCAAAAAGGAGTTCTACCAGGAATTTAAGACCAACGCCAAAGCGCCGTATGCGGATATTCCGATGGTGGTGCTGGTCAACCAAGGCTCCGCCAGCGCGAGCGAAATTGTTTCCGGCGCGTTGCAGGATAACAAACGCGCGGTGATTGCCGGCCAGCGTTCGTTCGGCAAAGCGAGTGTACAGCAAGTGTTGCCGCTTTCCGGCGGGGCGGGCCTGCGCCTGACGATTGCCAAATATTACACCCCGGCGGGGCGGCTTATCCAACGCAATTACCGGGATAAATCCAAGGCGGACGAAGGGGGCATTTTCCCGGATATTGAAGTGGAAGTGGACCCGGAACAAGAAATAAAAGTTTTTATGCAGTATAATAAAGTGGTATACACCCCCGGGCAAAAGGCGCAACTGCCGGAAATGACGGAAAAAGACCCGGTGTTGGACAAAGCTGTTTTGTATTTAACGGGCAAATTAACCTTGGAGCAGGCCCAAAAAGAGGCCGCCGAAGCCAAAGCCGCTAAAGAAGCCGCCAAAACAAAAAAGGCCGCTTCCAAAAAAGAAACCCAAGGTAAAAAATCCGCCCCCAAGGCCGCGCCGCAAAAACAGGCTCCGGCGCAAGATAAAAAATAAGGTGCTTTATGAAAAAGGATTTTACAATTTTAGGGATAGAATCCACCTGTGATGAAACTTCCGCCGCCGTATTAAAAGGCGGTACGGAGCTTTTATCCAACGTGATTTATTCGCAAATAGACGAACATAAAAAATACCATGGCGTCGTGCCGGAGTTAGCCAGCCGTGCGCACGCGGCCAAAATTGCCGCCGTGATAGAATCCGCCCTCGGCCAAACGCCGATAGACTGCGTGGCTTTTGCCAGCGGGCCGGGGTTGCCGGGCGGGCTAATGGTGGGGCGTGTGGCGGCCGAAACATTGGCCGTTTACAAGCAAGTCCCGCTGATTGGGGTAAACCATTTGGAAGGCCACCTGTTTGCGTGTGAATACGAGAACGGCCGCGCCTGCCGCCCGCTTGAGTTCCCGTTGGTGGCGTTGGTGGTTTCCGGCGGAAATACCGAGCTTTTATATGTTAAAAACTACGGCGAATATAAAGAATTGGGCCGCACGCGGGATGATGCCGCCGGCGAAGCCTTTGATAAAGTAGCCAAATTGTTGGGCTTGCCGTATCCGGGAGGGCCGCAGGTATCTAAACAGGCGCTTTTGGGGCGGCGGGATGCTATCCGTTTCCCGCGCCCGCTGTTGCCCGGCACTTGGGATTTTTCTTTCAGCGGCATTAAAACGGCCGTCAGCTATTATTTGCGGGACCACCAAAATATCAGCGTGCCCGACGTTTGTGCCTCGTTTGAAACGGCGGTGGTTGAAACTTTAGTAGCCAAAACCCTCAAAGCCGCGCTAAAATATAAAGTACACCACATTGCGGTTGGGGGCGGTGTGGCAGGCAATACACTGCTTAGGCAGATGATGGAACAAAAAGGCCGGGAGGCCGGGTTAGACGTGCGGTTTGTGGATAGGAAGTTATCGTCCGACAATGCCGCCATGATAGCTTTGGCCGCTTATAAAAAATTAGCGCACGCGGACGAAACAGGCCAAGCCCCTAAATGGAATATTAACGTAAACCCCAATATGAAAGTGCGCTCTTGGAGATAAGCTATGATTATTTGGGTCATGCCGGATTCCGGCGCCCGCACGAAAGAAGATTATGAGTTGCTCCGCCGTTTGTTTGAAAAAGAACATCCCGGCGTGGAGCTGACCGTGCGCGTGTTTACGCGCAATGTGCTGTGGCGCAAAATTTTTATGCTTAAAAACCCGGCGCCGGAAGAAGAAATACCGGATTTGGTGCAAATCCCGCACTACTGGACGGCGCTGTTAACGCGGGCCGGCGTGGCGGAAAACCTTTCTAAATTAGACCCCGGGCTTTCTTTAAGTAATGTGTTGTTTCCGTTAAAACCGCATTGTTATCGCCCGGGAACGAAGGATATTCATTCCTATCCGTGGTGGTTTGATATGAGCGCCTTGCACTTCCGCGGCGACCACTTGAAAATGGTTTCCGCCCACCCGGAAGAAGAACTGGCCACTTGGGACGGCCTGTTAAGCGTGTGCGAGGCACTCAAACGCGCATTTCGGGATAACCCCGGCTATTACCCCATGCAAAATAGCGATTGGCGCGGCTCTCTTTCCGTCCGGTGCGCGCTTCCGGCCGTGTGGGACCGCGGCGCAGAACTGTTTTCGCCCGATTTGAAAACCTGCCTGATTAATACGCCGCAATTTAAGGCCGGGTTTAAGGACTACATCACCCTGGCTATTAAAGAATATATGCCCATTTTGCGCGAACGCGGCAGTTTGGGCACTATGGTTTCCGGCAAAGCCAGCATTTTAATTTCCCGCAAACAGGGGGTAGCCAGTTTTGATACCAAACGCGGCCTGCGCGTAAAAACGGTGCCCGTGCCCACCACGGGGAATGTGTATTATTCGTACTTATCGGGCATGAATTTAATAGTGAATGTGCTTTCCAAAGAGAAAGAAAACGCCTTAAAATTTATCAAATGGTGCGCCCGGGCGGATAACCAAATCCGCTATGCGGGGATGATGGAAGTATTCCCGGCGTTTGAAGATTCCTTTGAGCAGTTTATTTTTTCTTCCGCGCGCCGGTTGCAAACATACAGCAACATTTTGGCGTCTTCCAAAACGTTGCCCAATATCACGGTGACGGGTACGGTGATGGAAATATTAAATAAAGTGTTTGCCGTCAGCGCCACGGATATTGTGGAAGAACGCTTTACCATGGCCGGGTTGGACCGCGCCCTGGACAACGCCTGTAAAGAAATTAACCATTTGCTTTCACTGTACGAGGGATAGTTTATGTTTGATAAAGAGTCTTATACGCTCTACAAATTTCACAAACAGCTCAACCAGTCCTTTCAAAACAAGCGGGAACTGTTGGAATGTGCCCTGCCGGCCTTGTTGAGTTTATTTAAGTTAAACCGCGTGTATTTTTTTAATTGGCAGCAGGATAGGGCGCTGCTCTCCCTAAAAATGATGTGCAAAAAAGAATACTGTATGGATATGCAGGAAGATATATCCGTATTAAACGAGCCTTGGTTTTTGAAGTCTTTACTGCAAGACGGTTTTGTAGTCAGTACGGATTTAAGCTACCCCGCGGCCTATGTGCTGGTGCGGTGGCAAAAGCCCACCATGTCTATCCAGGGGGAAAAAGTTTCTACCTATATGGCGGAAAAAGTGGGCGTAATACGCATGGAGCGTTTCCGCAAGAACCGCGTGTTCACCGGGGAAGAAGAAAAACTGATTAAGGCCCTGGCTAAAGAAATCTCCCACAATTTGCGCAACACGGAAATTGACCAGGCCAAAAACCAGCGTTTAGCGGTATCCACGGCGTTAAATAATTTAGCCACCGTGTTTGCCTCCTCTTTGCGCTTGAACGACGGCCTGGAGCTGATTTTGCAAGGCGTTCAAAAGTATTTCCGCTTTGACCGCGTGCGCCTGTATTTGACGAATTACGACGGCACCAAAATTAAATCCATTTTAGGGGTGGATATTTCCGGCCAGGTGACTACGGAGGACGGCTCCGCCTTAAAAGAGGGGGAAAAAGAACTCCTGCGCGAAGTGTTTGACTCCCCCAACACCTATACTTCCCGCAAAAGCGTTATTTATATCCCGCTAAAGGTACAGCGCAACAAGGTGGGTTTTTTAACTTTTGATAACTTGCTTTCCAGGCGCAAAATCGGGTATTTGGATTTTATTTCACTAAAGCAGTTTTCCACCCAAATTGCCCTGGCCATAGATAACGCCATGCTGTTTGAGCGCGTGCAGGAGCTTTCCAATTACGACGAGCTAACCAAACTGCCCGTGCGCCGCTTTTTTAACGAAAAATTTGCCGACGAAATCTACCGCTCTAAACGCTTTGACCTGACGATGTCTTTAATTATTTTGGATATTGACCTGTTCAAACAAATTAACGACGGCTACGGCCACCAAATAGGGGATTGGGCCTTAAAAGAGGTTTCCCGCGTGATTCGCACCAGTTTGCGGCAAACGGACTTTCCGTGCCGCTTTGGCGGGGATGAAATGGTTATTATGCTCCCGCGCACGAATGGGGAAGAAGCCAAAATTATTTCCAAACGCTTGCAGGAGCGTATCCGCGCGATTACCTTGCCTGCCCGGTATACGGACGGCAAAGACGTGCATTTAAGTATCAGCCAAGGGATTTCCGTTTTCCCGCAGGACGGCACGGACGCTTCCGGCTTGTTGGAAAAAGCGGACAAGGCGTTGTATTATGTAAAGCAAAACGGGCGCGGTGCGTTTGCGTTGTATAGGGAAACGGTACTCCCGCGGGAGTGATTTTTACGGGCTCCCAAAAGTGCGCCGCGCAGGAAATTTTTATCCGGCCCGCGCACGAGAATAGAAAACAGTTGACAAGTACGCCAAAAGTTGCAAAAATTTATAAGTGTAGGTGCTGGGCATATTTTATATATAATATATGGTATGCGTGGCGCCGGCGCGTGGCATTTTTACCCGCGCACGACGGAGCAAAGATTTTTGAAGGGCTTAATTTTTAATTAGTATTTGGTTTAATATCTATGGGAAACTACAAAACAAACAATATGACATTTACAAAAATGTGTAAGTTTTTTGCGGGGAAAGCGGCCTTGGCGGCGGCTTTGCCTTTGCTTTTGTTATCGGCGGCGGTGCCCGCTTTTGCGCAAGCACAGGCAGACGTTAAATTTGCCGGGGTGTTTTATCAAAATGATGCCGCAACAACTGATAAGCAATATTGCGGATGGAAAGCGGCAGACTTGGGCACGGATTTGAAAAACGCTGCAAGCAACCGTAGTTTTGTTGGAGGAAGCTTAACCAATGCCAACGGTTCCACTTATGCGGACCCGTGGGAAAATTCTGCCCTGATTGAGTACGACCAGCCGTATCCGTCCCCGAAGCAGGCTAACAACTACCCCAACCATTGTTTAGGGTTGTGTATGACGGTCTACTGTGCCAATAAGCCCTTGGCCATGAGTACCTATTCTATTGCGTTTCCCTTACAAACTATTAAATTTGATATTGTTAAATACTATGGCGGCAAAAATATTGCCAGCTCCAACGATACGCCGCCTATCCGCACCTTAACCATGTACCCCGGTTCCGGTCAAAATGGTACGGTCAAGGCGGAGGACTATATTTGCGGCTCCTATCACTGCTATGATGCCCAAAGCGGCACTACCTGCCCTAGCGCAAATTTATATTGTTCTAAGGTCAATGGTACTATGAAATGTAAGGCCGAAGGCGCAACAGGAGCACCTACTTTAGCATATATAACGGAGGGGTGCCAAGATTCCGGGGTGACTGCGGCCGGACAACAATGTTGTACCAATAAATATGGTGGTGTAAAAGGGGCTACTAACTGTGTTATTTTTGACGATAACGGCAGAGAGTACGGCTCTCCCATGTCTTTCTGCGCCGGGTGGGACGGCTCTTACGAAATCAGCGGGGAGTTTGGCAAAACCAACGGCCAATACGGTTTCCGCGCTACCGTGCAGAGCGACGTTCCCGGCGATAACATCACCGTAGATAAAATTAATATTGATTCCACTATTCCGTACCCCGGCGAAAACCAAATCCCGATACAGGTGGATGTCACCAACGTACACACCGTGCGCAGCACGCCTACGGTGGTGGGGAACATTACGTCTGTTTCCGCCCAACCGTACACGGTGGCTTACCGCTTGAGTAAAGATTCCGATGTGCGTATTGCCATTTACGATGCCGAAACGACGGGCGGCAGCTCCTATACCGGCACGGCTACTCCGGACAAATTAGCTACCGGCAACCGGCGCCGCTTACTGGTGGATTGGAAACCCCGCTTGGGCGAAGGTATGAAAGGGGCGGATTCCGATAAGCAATTAGTGGAATTTGACTCTTGGGACGGCCGCGACGATTCCGGCCGCTTACTGCCTGCCGGCAACTATGTAATTTCCATTCAAGCCAAATCTCAAGACGAATGGCCGGGCATTGACTTTTCCCGCGCCGTCACCCGTCAGCTGTCTTTGGACCCCTTGAAACTGACGGACGTGGTTGTGACCGGCTTAAACAAACAATCTACCGCGTATGCCACCATTAAATATGTACCCACGGAATCTTCCAAGGTATATTTTGAAGTGTATACGCCGGGCACTCAATTTGAAAAAACCACCACGCCCACCAATGGGAACGCCGCCTCTCCCACTATTAAAGCGGGTACCGGGTACCGGGTGTATTCGTCCGTAGAAGAACGCGGTTCCCGCGCCACTTATACTACTAAGTGGGACGGTACCTGTATGGATGATGCCACCTGCAACGGCACGACGGCTATTGCGGCGTTGGGCGGAAAAACCTTTATAAAAGGTGCCCCCATGCCGGACGGCAACTACGTCTATGTGCTGTGGGCGGAAATCCCGTATCAGGAAAACTACACCAATGCGGCCAATGTGGTTTACAGCGGTGTTAAAACGGTCAACTATACTATCGGCACTATGCCGGTGGAACGCGGCCTTGTGGATATTACCATTCAGCCGGTCAGCTATTCCACGGTAGGCTCCAGCCCCACCGTGTATGGGTTGGACCCGTTTGTATTCAAATTTATCTTATCGCGTGATTCTACCGCCAGTGCCGAGGTGCAAAACACCGCCGGGCTTACGGTAAAACACTTAACGCCCGCGGAGGGTCAACCCGGCGTAGCCCAACAAATTAATACGTTAAGTTGGGACGGCCGCGACGACGCCGGCCGTATGGTGGGCCCCGGTACCTATGTATTTGCCGTAAAAGCCAAAGACGGTATGTTCCCGGATATGGTCAACACGGCTACGGCGGTTTTCCCGGTGGACTTGTACCATGTGGTAGACGTTGCCACGACGGACGTGTATGGCGATAGCGAGGCGAAAGCCACCATTAGCTATTACCTTTCTAAAGCAATGAATGTGCAGGTAAACATTTATAATAAAGATGTGGTAATCCCGGTAAATAATACGTTAAAAAATACCGAAGCTGCCACCGGGCCGACTACGGCTACCACCACGGCGTATGTGCCGTCTGCCACGGTGGGCACCACTTACGACACCCAACGCACGTTCAACAATAATATAACGACGGTAGTTGTCACCCAAAAAACCGTCACGCTGGCTACGGAGGCCGAACTGGCCGCCCAGTGCGCGGGCATTACGGAAGCGGATGCGCTGGCTACCTGCCGTGCCCAAAATAAATATAAGGTAGTGTCCGTCAATACCACTACCACCAAAGCCATGAGCGTGTGGCCGCCTAAAGTATGTAATACGGCGGACCATCCGGGCGTGTTTACTGCCGGCCATGTGGACCCGAGCAAAATTGCCTCTACGGGTACCAAATGTATTTATGTAAACGATACCACCTTTACCAACTATCCGGCCAACAGCTCTGCCGCGTTGGATGTGCGCTTGCAGCCCGTCAAAACCTTTGACGCCAGCTCCACCCGCCCCGGCGAAGGCTCCCGCATTGTGGAAGAATGGGACGCGCTGTATTTCTACAACCCGTCTTCCGCCCAGTGCAAAGGCGCTACCGATTTGAAATCCTGCGCGTATGAAATGGTGCCGGACGGCCAATATCCGTTCTACATTTCTGCCCGCTCCAATGAACCGGTGTCTGTGTACTATAATGCTGACACGTTGGAACCGTTTACCAAAGCGACTGATGTAAAACAAGAGTCTTTCATTTACGCTACGGAAAAACCCAGCTACCGCATTAACGTGACCCGCGGCCCGGTGTTCTTCCTGGACGGCTCCACCGCGGTATACCCGAACCAGCCCCAGCTGTTTAACGTATCCAGCGGGCCGGTATTTGTGCCGCCGTATGAAATCAACTTTGCGGTATCCCGCGCGGCTACGGTAGACGTGCAGATTGTAGCGTTGAAACCGAATGTCTGCACCACCACCGCCACGGACGGGAGCCAGAAAAATAACCAAGTGGGGGATGTCTGCAAACATTTAGCCACCACAACCGTTATGAATACCGGCAACTTTGACCCGAACGTCACCCGCAAAGTGTATTGGGACGGTACGGACGACAACGGCTATTATGTAAAATCGGCCGTGTATGAAGTACGCTTTATTGCCAAAAACTACCCGGATGCCAACTTGTATCAGGAAACCGTCAAGAGCATTTCCTTAAATGCGGACCTGTTAAAAGTGTTTGACCTCTTGGAAGTGGACGGCTATGCCCAAGCGGTGCGCGGGCAAAACGTACCGATAAGCTACCAAATTTCCGTACCTATGAAAGTAGCTATCCAAATTTTCAAACCCGGTACCACGGTTTACGATTATCAAAAAGGTACCCTGCGCAACCCCACCACGGGTAAAGAAGTAAAAGATATTAACGAAGTCCTCGTGCGCAGTATTGTGGGGATTCGCCCTTCCACCACCTTAATTACCGAGGAATGGGACGGCCGCGACTATGCCCAGCAGGAAGTGCCGGACGGGACGTATCCGTTCCGCTTCGTCACGGCCACGGCCTCTGCCGATATTGATACCATTACGGGCGAAATTATCCCCGGGGATGATGCCGCTTTGGATGCCGCGGACTGGAAAGTAAATTATGTGGCGGATGCGGACCAATACAGAACCCTGCATAAAGCTACTATTGCCATTGGGGACGGCCGCTTTGTCTGCTCCGATTGGGAGAAAACGGTATTCTTCTATCCCAACCCGTTGCGCCAACCCTACGGCACGTTGGAAATTACCAAAATGCCGGTGCCGGGTACTATGTCTATCAAGTTGTATACTTTGGCGGGCACGCTGATTCGCGATAGCGGATATACCTGCGTGGATGCCAACAACTATACAACCACCATTGGGCAAACGCTGTCTTTCAGCCCCGATAATAACATCAGCGGGGATAAAGTGGACGAAACCACGTTTGCCAACGTCCGCAATGCGGCCCTGCGTTGCCGCTGGGATAAAACCAACCAGCACGGCAAAAAAGTGGCCCGCGGTGTGTACTTTGGATTGGTGGACTTTAAGGCCCAAAACGGCCGCGAACACTGCCAAAAAGTAGTGAAAATTTTGATTCCGTAAGGTAAAAAGTAATATATGAATATAAAAATAAAAGTTTTAGCCGCTTGTTTAGCCGCCGGTTTGTTCAGCGCTCCGGCCTATGCTATTAACGACTGGGCCGGCACCAGCGCCAGCCAGTTCTTAAAGATTGATGCCGGCTCCCCGCGTGCGCAAGCCTTGGGGAATGCGTATGTGTCTATTGCGGACGGCCCGGAAGCCTTGTTTTGGAACCCGGCCGGGGCCGCGTCGGCCACGTCGCGTGAGTTGCAGTTTTCGTACCTGGACTACCTGCAAGGCTACAAAGCCCGCACCTTGGGCTATTTGCAACCGATAGGTAAAACCATTGTCGGCGTCACGCTCAACTATATGGATATGAGCGGCTTTGATTACCGCGATACGGAAGGCCGCCCGCAGTATTCCGGCTCCCACCCGGTGCAAAACTTTGTGGGTAGCTTGTCTTTGGCGCGCGGGTTCTTTAACCAAAAATTGCAAATCGGCGGTACCGCTAAATATATTAACGAAAAGCTGGACTCCAACCGCTACACCAATGTAGGGTTTGACGTGGGCGCCAAATTGCGCCTGGTAAATTGGTTGGGTTTAGGCGGCGCCATTGTGAACATCGGCGATAAAGACGATATGCCCCGCGGTTTGCGCCTGGGGGCGGATTTGAATACCCGCTACTTTACCATCTCCGGCGAATATATGGACTACCGCGACGACGACGCCCGCTATGGCGTGGGGTTGGAAGTACACATCCCGGAAGATTTGTTATCGGTCGCCCGGTTTGATTTGCGCGTGGGGTATTATACGCGCGACAACACGGGTATCAGCACCAGCAAAGGACTGCAAAGTTTAGGGTTGGACGAAACCTCCAAAGTATCCTTTGGGTTTGGTATTTACAGCTCCGAATTATTCGGCTATGGGGCCTCTATTGACTATGCCGTCACGCCGTTTGGGGCGCTGGGAACCTCGCAACAGATTGCGGTGGGCATCCAATTTTAACGTATGAAACATGGGGAAAAAACAACGCTTGTAAAAAACAAAAAAGGGCAAACTGCCATAGAATACGTCATTACGGCGGCGGCCTTATTTAGTGCTTTTTTGGCTTTTTATGCGTTTTATTCCCACATTATCCCCCAACAGTTTGAACAGGGGTCTAAAGTGATTTTGGAAGTATACGAAGCAAATTGATTTTACAAATTAGGAGGAACGCAAATGAAGTTTATTATTGCCTTGGAAAACAAGCTGGAAGCCATTAAAAACGCCGCCATTTCTTGCATGAAAAAGAAAGAAGGGCAGAACACCATTGAGTATATCTTGATGTTGGGCGTTGTAGTGGGTATTGCGTTGTTGGTGGGCACCTTGGTTAAAAAAATGATGCCGGAAGTATTTGACAGCATCAAACAGAAAATCTTGGGCGGCGTCAACAGCATTGAGTAGTTTTTAGGATAAAAAATGAGGCTTTTTCATAGGGAGCGTGGCGGTCAAGTGACCGTGGAATTAATGCTGATTTTGCCCGTATTTATGTTGATGATTTTTTTCATCCTGGAATACGGCAATATCGCTTATCACACGCTGATTGCAAACCATGCTTCCTATGAATTTGCTCGTATCGGGGCTATGGTGGCTGTAAAGGAACCCAGCGGCCGGCCCAACAGCCTTACGGTTCAGCAAAGCATTACCCGGGCCAAGCGCAAAGTATTCGGCGCGGCGGGGGAACGCATAAAAGTAAGGGTAAAAATGGAAACCACCGGGCGGGACCCGCGGTTTTCGCCCCACCAACACCAGGATATTGTGGTGACGGTGACGTACCCCATAAAACTGATTTTTCCGGGCACCAGTTTTATGTTGGCCAGTAAACCCCGCAAACAGGGGATACGCAATATAGAGGCCGTAGCCAGGATGCCCGTTGAAAAAATGTATTTAAGTGCAGACAAACAATAACAGATTTGATTTAATTATAATATACAAGGAAATTTTTTAAGGAGAGTTCATGAAAAAAGGAATTTTGTTGCCGTTAATCCTTGCCATTGGCGCGGCGGTAGTTTATGCCATGATTGTAAACAGCCAATCCAGCAAGCTCAACGCGTCCAAAACCATTAAACGCGTCTTGGTCCCTATCCGGGATATTAAAGAGCGCGAAGTGATTAAGCGCGATGCTATCAAATGGGTGCCGATACCTTCCGCCTATGTGCAAAAAGATGCGCTGACCTACACCACGGATGCCGATTTTAAGGCCGTGGAAAACGCGGTGGCGCGTATCCAAATTCCCAAAGGCAACCAAATTTCCAAGTATTCTATTACTTCTTTATCGCCGGAAGCGGGGCTTTCCAGCAAAATCCCGGTGCAGATGAGAGGTTTTATTATTAAGGTGGATTCCACCGTGGCCGGTATGATTAAGCCGGATGATAACGTGGATATTCTTTTGACGTTTGAAGCCGTAATGAAAAACGGCGCGCGCCAAAAAGTGACCGTCACCCTTTTGCAGAACATTAAGGTATTGGGCGTAGGGGCCAATTTGGGCCAAGGTTTGGATGCTAAAAGCGCGGCCGGTATGCGCAGTAAAGAAGACGAAGCCGCCGCTTATACGGATAGTTCCACCTTGTCTTTGGCACTTTCTCCGCGTGATGCGCAGTATTTGGCGTTGGCGCAATCCGAAGGGGACGTTTCCGTCATCTTGCGCTCTCACGGCGACGGTACCAACTACCTGATGGAAATTGCAACGTTTGAAAAATTATTTCAATAAACAGGAACCAGCATGACAAATACAACGTTTATTAAAAAATTATCCGCAGTAGTTTTGCTTTTGGCTTTAGTGGCCCCGTGCGCGCACGCTAAAAAAACGCGCTTGGTGTCCGTCAGTGCCGACGTGGTGGAAATCGGCGGCTCTATGAGTTCCGTAAAAGGGTTTGCGTGGAACCAAATCTTTGACTTTGAAGAAGCCGCCATCCCGGGGATTTTTTCCCTGGGGGATTTTGAACGCAAAACGGCCGTAGCCACCCGTTTAAGACTGATGGAAACGGAAGGCCGCGCGCAGATTTTGTCTAACCCCAAAATCGTCACCAGTTCCGGCAACCAGGCCAATATCTCCGTGGGCGGGCGTATTCCGTACCCGGTGGTCAACAGCCAAGGGGCCGTGGGTACCCAAATGGAAACGTACGGCGTATTGTTGAACGTGACGCCCACCATCATCCCGGAACGCGGCAACATTATTGATTTACAGTTGGAATTAAAAGTATCCCAGCCGGATTATTCCCGCGCCATTATGATTGGTACTTCTACTTCTTACTCCATTTTGGAACGCTTGGTGCAAACCCATGTGGAGTTAAACAGCGGGGAAACGTTGGTTATCGGCGGCTTAAAAAGCAGCAGCCGCAACGTATCGGAAGACCGCGTGCCGTTTTTGGGCAAATTGCCGTTAATCGGCCTGTTTTTTAAGAGCAAAGACGTGACGGAAGACCAACGCTCCTTGTTCTTATTTGTGACGGTAGAGGTAGTGGAATAATTTAATTATGGCCGACATGGAAAATACTTTCAAAACAGAACCCAAGATTATCACTTTTACCGGGCCTAAAGAGGGTGCCGGTAAAACCACGTTAGTCTTAAACTTGGCATTGGGTTGGGCCGGTATCCAAAAGCGGCCTGTGCTGATTGTGCCGTTGGACCCGTTGGCCCGCCAGGAACACAGCTTTTATTTGAACATCAAAAAACCCGTCAGCGTAGCCGATATTCTAAAAACCCTGGGCAATACCAATATTGCCGTGGTGGGGGGGCTGTTGCGCGGTAAAATTTCCATGTCCCAATGGGGGGTGGGCGTACTGCCGCTGGGCAATACCCGCACGCAAGTGGCCACCATGAGCCCCAAAATTTTAATTCCCATTTTGTCGCGCTTATCGCAAACCTTTGATATTTTCCTGGATGTGGACTCCAGTTTCCCCATGCAGGCGTTTGCGTTTGATATTTCGGACAAAGTTTTTTGGGTCACCAATGCCACCCGTTCGCACTTAAATTCCACCGTGCAGTTGTTTAACGATTATAAAGAACAACGCTACGCACTGGACCGCATCAGCGTTATTTGCAACGCTTACGATACCCCCGGCTCCATTCCTTATGAAGAAATGGAACGGGTGTACCAGTCTTTGCTCGGGCGCAATATTGATGTGTTTTTGCCGTGGGATGAAGGCATTATGGCTTCTTCCAACCGGCGCGAAGTGGAAATTATCGTCAATCCGCAGAGTGAATGGATTAAAGGCTTGCGCTTAATTTTGGCCCAAATCCGGGATTTGCACCCCGCACCCAAGGATTGGACGGCCGAAGTTTCCGACGAAGAATTTACCCAAGCCGCCAAAGAAATTTGGAGCCCGGTATTGTTTAACGGCGGGGAAACCCAGGGGGAAGAGTCCCACTTTGCACCGGAAGGGGCCGACAACGGCGGCGAAGCCAACAAAACCAAATTATCTTTTTGGGACGACTTAAAACAGAAAGTGCATAAAGACGTGGTGCGCACGTTGGAAATTGAGCGCATTGTCATCAGCGACGAAAGCTCCGCCAGCGAGCAAACCCGCAAGCGCGTGGCCGCCATTGTGGACGATATTTTGCAAAAGCAACCCAACTTGCAGTTTTCGCGCGAACAGCGCACCCGCTTCAGCTCGGAACTGCTGGACGAAATTTTAGGTTTGGGGCCGCTGGAAAACTTAATGCGGGATGCCAGCGTGACCGAAATTATGGTCAACGCGTTTGATAAGATTTTTATTGAACAAAAAGGTAAACTGACTCTAACCAAATATAAATTCCGCAATAACGAGCAGGTCGTGCAGGTGATTAAGCGTATCGTATCCCCGCTCGGGCGCCGTATTGACGAATCCGTCCCGCTGGTGGACGCGCGCTTAAAAGACGGCTCCCGTGTAAACGCCATTATTGCGCCGTTGGCCGTATCCGGGCCGACGCTGACTATCCGCCGCTTCTCCCAAAAGCCGTTCGGGCCGGAAGATTACTTCCGCTTTGGAACGATTAGCCGCGAATGTATGGATTTTTTGGAAAAGTGCGTCCGTATCCGCAAAAACATTATTGTTTGCGGCGGTACGGGTACCGGTAAAACGACGTTCTTAAACGCGCTTTCCGGCTATATTTCCCATAACGAACGTATTATTACGGTGGAAGATACGGCCGAACTCCGTTTGCAGCAGCCGCACTGGGTGTCTTTGGAAAGCCGCCCGCCGAACGTGGAAGGCAAAGGGGCTATTACCATTCAAGATTTGGTAAAAAACTGTTTGCGTATGCGCCCGGACCGCATTGTAGTAGGGGAGTGCCGCGGCGGCGAAGCGTTAGACATGTTGCAGGCCATGAACACGGGTCACGAAGGGTCTTTGACCACCATTCACGCCAACACCCCGCGCGACGGTTTATCCCGTTTGGAAGCGATGTGTATGCAAACCGGGGCCGATTTGCCCATTTTTGCTATCCGCGAAATGATTTCTTCCGCGGTCAATATGATTGTCCAGCTTTCCCGTTTTTCGGACGGCTCCAGAAAGGTGACGTATATTACCGAAATGACCGGCCAAAAAGACGGCGCCATCCAATCGGTGGACTTGTTCCGCTATGTGCAGACGGGGGTGGACGATAACGGTAAAGTGCAGGGCTTTTTTGCACCTACGGGGCATTTGCCGTCTTTCTTTACGGATTTTAAGGCCAAAGGGGTGCCGCTGCCGGAAGAAACATTTACCAAGAATGCCGTGTCTTTTGATGAAGCCGGCAAACCTATTTTGTCTGCCGCACAAGCGGCCGCAGGAGGCCCCGTGGTGCCGCCTCCTCCGCCCGGAGTTAAATAATCATGAAAATTAAAAACCTTTTGGCGCTGTCTGTTGCCGCGTTTTTATTGGCGGCCGTGTGCTTCCCGCAAACGGCTGCGGCGCGTGCGTTAAACCGCAACGATAAACGCCGCATAGAATGTGCCATGTTCAAAATGCGCGTCTTGGCCGAAATGTTTGACGTGCGCGTGCCGGCCAGCAAAAAAACGTATACCTTGCCGGACGTGTGCCCCACCCCGGCTAGCGGGAATAAGACTGTTCAAGCGCCCAAATGGTTTTTAGAAGGGTATGAAGAAACCGGCAAGGATGCCACCGGAAAAACCGTCACCGTCCGCCGGGAAGCGGAACTGGCCCGCATGGATAAAAACAAAGTGGTTTATGTGCCTAAAGAGGGGACTTTCAGCGAGGTGGACCTCTGGCGGCAGGCTTTTTCCAACGTGTATTTGTATTTGGATAGAGCCAATACGTCTATGGACCCGTCCCAGCCGGTGTCGCTGGATAAACTTTCCCGCGGGTATGTGGGCAACCGCATTAACTTGATGGCCACGCTGGACCGCTTAAATAAAGATTTGTTGCGCAATAACCGCCCGCTGATTATGAAAGACAGCATGGGCGGCCGCGCGCGCACCATGTTAGCCACGTTTGAGCTGATTAATAACGAATTTTTCAGCACGATTGAATCTTTTTCCAGCCCGGAAAAACAAAAAGAGGACAAATACCGCCAGTCCGTGCAGGCCGTGGTGGTGTTAGCCAACCAGCTGTATGGGGAATTTATGTCCAAGCCGGTGCCGGTTTTCCCACCGGACCCGAAAGGCTTGCAGGATACTCCGGCAGACCGCGGTTTTTATTTCCTAATGTTGTTTATCGGCGCGGGGTTGGTGTTTTATGCCGTCTATTTATTGTTGGAAATTAAACGCCAAAGTGTTATGCTGATGATGGACGAATACCGCGCCAAAAGCGTGGCGTGGGCGGAAGATTTCAACCGCCAGTTTTTAACGGTGGACATCCGCTATATTGTATTCGGCACCATCGGGGCGTTTGCGCTGTTCGGGCTGTTTATGGGGGTTAGCACGGGCGGATTTAGCGGCGTATTTGTGTTTTTGCTCTTTACGGCTATGGGGGTGTTTGTGAGTATCCGCATGCCGGAAGCCGTGTTGGATATGCTTAAAAAGAGCCGCGGGAATAAAATTAACGCCCAGCTGATGGACGCGCTGATTTTGCTTTCCAACTCGTTGCGTTCGGGTATGGATATTGTGCAGGGCTTTGAAAAAGTATCTACCGAAATGCGCCCGCCGATTGCGGACGAATTCGGCCTGGTCATTAAAAACTATCAGTTGGGTACGCCCTTTGAAAAAGCCCTGGACGGCTTGAACGACCGGGTGGATAGCCGTATGTTGACGTATATTATCAAAGCCATTGTTATCCAACGCCAGGTGGGGGGTAATTTAACCGTTATTTTTGCCCGCTTGGTGGAAAACATCCGCGAAGAAAGCAAACTGGAAGAAAAATTGCAGGCTATGACGGCCCAGCAGAAAATCCAGTCTATTGTGGTAGGGATTATGCCTTTCTTAATGGTGGGTGTGATGTTCCTGTTCCGCCCGGATGAAATGATTGCCTTTTACGGCAGCCCGGTGGGGTTGGTGGTGTTGTTCGGGTGTATTATCTGGATTATGATTGGTATGAAGATTATTAAAAAAGTGGGCGAGGTGAAAGTATAATGGAAGTGTCTACGGGTGTGCGGTTAATATTGGGCATTTTGGTTTCCATAGGGTCAATTTCCGTCTTTATGGCCATTATGAATTTGTTTACCCCGGGCGAAGAAAAAGCGGACCTGGTGGACGTTTCCGTACGGAAATTTAAGTCCACGTCCAGTTTTTCGCGCTTGAACCCGGATAAATTATTTGACCGGGTGGCGCTGTTCTGCTTGCATACGTTTCATTTGGAACGCCCCCTGGAAGAAATCCACTTGCAGTTAGGCAGCCCGGATACGCCCCAGCCGGTGGATATTTTGTACTTAAAAGTAGGGTTGGCCATTGGGTTGCCGGCGGCCATGCTGGTTATTTTCCAAAGTTTGGTGATGGCTATTATTTTTGTGCCGGTGGGGTTTATGTTGCCGGATGTCCACCTGAAAAGCAAAATCCAGCGCCGCCAAGCGGAAATTTTGGGCAACTTTTCCACCACGGTAGATTTGGCGGCCCTGATTATTGAATCCGGCTTGGATTATTTAACCGCTTTTGAACGTATTATTAAAGTAGCTAAAGAAAAAACCATTTTGGAAGAAGAATTGGAAAAAACCATTAACGAAATCCGTTTGGGGTATTCCCGCCGGGAAGCGTTGGACCGCCTTTCCGCCCGTACCGGGGTGCAGGAAATCCGCTCCCTGGTGGGGTTGATTAAACAATCGGACGAATTGGGTACCAGTTTGGTGGATTTGTTGCGCAACTTCTCTACGGACTTGCGCTCCCGCCGTTTAAGCATGGCCGAAAAACTGGCCGCGCAGGCATCTACCAAAATGTTGTTTCCGTTGTTTATTTTTATCTTCCCGACGATTTTTATTTTAATTCTCTCCCCCATGATTAAAGGTTTATTGGCCGGAGGGTTGAGCTTTTAAGAGGATTTGCTTATGAAAAAATATTTTATATTTGCTTTATCTGCCATAACCGCCGCTACTGCCGTAGCGGCCCCCGTGAAGCGGGAAGTGCCCGTCCGCCAGCACGGCAAAGAAGCGGGAATGTTGTTGGATTTGAGCAAAATTTCGCTAGGGACGCTCAACGACGTGGAAGAACGCAAACAGTATTTATCCACCGTCCAGTTGGAAAAACAACGTATTCAAAACTATACGTTGCGTATGGTGTATGAAAACGCCTATACCTTGTACAGACACGGGGATTACCAACGCGCGCAGGAAATGGCCCAAACCATTTTGAGCATTGACCCGAACTTTACGCAGGCCCAAACCTTGGCCCGCCAGGCCAGTCACATGGGCACTTACGGCACCGTGTCCGAAAGCCAGGTAATTGAAGCTAAATTCCAGGAAGCGTTGCGCTTGTACGACAGCGGGCGCCTGGTGGAAGCCAACCAAAAACTGGACGAAATTTTAACCATTCAGCCCGGCAATTCCCGCGCCCAATCCTGGAAGCGCAAAATCAATGCGGATATCGCCGCCGAATATGTGCGCCGCGGGGATAATGCGTACGATAACGGCCAGTATCAAACGGCGTTGGATAACTGGTACAATGCGCTGATGATTCGCAAAGATGACGACAGTTTGGTGACTAAAATTTCGGAAACGGAAAACGTGGTGCGCAAACAGCAAGTGCAGGATGCCATGCAGCAGGCGATGGCCTATTACAACCGCGGCCAATATGTAGAAGCCTACTCCGTTTTTGAGCGGATTTTGAAAATCCAACCCGGGGACCAGCGTGTCCAAAAATATATGATGCAACTGAAACAAGAAATTTATAACGGGTATTCCGATGCCGGCAGTAAAGCCTATGGGGCCGGCAAATATGACTCCGCCATTGCCTATTGGACTAAAGCCAAAAAATGGGGGGACAGTACCTCGGAAATGGATTCCTGGATTAAAAAGGCCCGCAACGCCAAGGAAGTATCCTTGCGTGCCGCCAGCAATAAAAACACGACCCGCCAGGTCAAACGTACCAAAGATAAAGACGGAAACATTGTGGAAGAAGTTATAGAAACCACGTCAGTCACCAAACCGGCGGAAGTGAAAAAGACGGAAACAAAGGCGGAAACGAAAGCGGAACCTAAAGCGGAAGTGCCCGAAACCGTAGTGGATTCCAACGAAACCTTGCCGACGTTGACCCCCACCACCAACCGGGTGAGCGAAGAAGCCAGCGCGGCTTCCCGCCAGAAATACATTGAAGGGCTGGACGCTTTCAACCAAGACGATTACGAACGCGCCCGCGAAGCGTGGATTCAGGCCAAACAGTTAGACCCGGGCAATACGGACGCCGTGCTTGGTTTGCAAAAAGTGGAAGAATTAACGGGTATCCGTTAAAAAGGGTGTTAAATAAGTATGAAAATTACGTCTAAATGGATGTTGTGGTTTATGCTGGTTGCGCTGTATGCGGCCATTTTCGGCGGGCTGGTATACTACAATATGTTCAAATTTGTTTTTGATAAAAAACTCCAAAACGAAATGGTGGAAATGGTGCGTTTCCGCGCGCCGCGGTTGGTGGCGGCGTTGGCGGCCCGCCCGAAAGGCGCGGCTACATTTGCGGAAGCGGATATTATGAAATCTTGGAAGATTAATGATGACCGCATTAAAGATTTAATCTACTTGAACTACGACGGCTCCGTCCGCTGGCACGAAAACACCAAATTTTTGGGGATGTCGTATTCGGACTTTAACAATACGGTCGGTTTCCCCACCAATGCGGTGGTGTACGCCATTAACGGCCGCACCCCCAAAGCCATTATGGCGGAAGAAGGCAACACCTACGATATGGCCATTCCGCTCCTGGCAAAAGATGCCGTGGCCGGCGTGGTAAACGTGACGGTTTCCCGCGAGGGGGCTAAAGCGCTGATTCATTCCGCCATGGTGCGCTATTGCATTGGCGTATTCTTTATGATTTTGTTAATTGGCGGCGTATTATACCTGTTTATGCTGTTGAAAATTTTACGCCCGCTGGCGGGATTAAAAGATGCGGTGGATGCGGTTTCCTTAAATACGCTCACGCTTACTTATACGCCCCGCAGTGACGAAATCGGGGATGTGGCCAAATCGGTAGATTCCATGTTGGCCAAAATCCGGGAAGACATCAAAGGCATGCAGGATGTGGAAATTATGTCTTTGGAAAAAGAGCGCAAATGGTGGAAAACCATTTTAGCGGTGACGGTTCCCAAAGGCTCCCGCGCCTTGGTGGTGGATGAAAACAATAACATTTTGTATACCAACTTTGAGCTAAACAGCAAAAAAGAAGGCCCGGTGCATTTGTTGGATATTTTTGACGGGCGCCAGCAAAACATTATTCAAGTGGTTGGGGAAGCGTTGGAAAACCCCACCAAAGTTTTGCGCGGCACGGTGGAAAATAAAAATGTACAATGTTTGGTAAAGGCGGTGCAGTTGCCGGATGACGCCGGCAAGAACCGTATGATTTTGGTATTAGAGCCGGAAAAATAGGCCGTTTTAGGAGAATATATGAAAGTAGAAATTAAAAAAATCGGGATTGGAAATGTCATTTTTTCCGCATTTCCGGTGGCTGTGTTTGTAGTTATGTTAATTACGGCGCTTATGGAGCTTTTCAACCCGGACGGCACCGTAGGTTTAGACTACTTGATGAGCCTGGTAATGCGGGCCATTCAGGGCACGTTGCTTACATTGGTAAGCGTGGTGTTTTTCCTGTTGGCTTATAACATTTTGTGCGCTGTGGGTATCCGCGGCGTAAGGGTAGAACTGGAAGACAAATAGGAGAATATTTAAGCATGAAAAAATTGTTTGCATTAGTGCTTGCTTGCACGTTGGCCGGTGCCGCTGTGGCCGCCCCTGCCAAAAAAGCCGCCAAAACGGCCAAAGCTCCCGCTAAAGCGGAGTTTATTGTGGTAGAGTCCGATACCTATGCCGCCGGGAAAGAAGACCCGCAGTTGACGGCCGGTATTGCCAACTTTTTGGGCGTAAAACCCCAAGTCACCAAATTGACGGCGGACGAAGCCGCCCAAGATGCCAAGCTGGCCGGGTTTGATTATTCTTTCCTGCCGCTTTACATCCTTAAAAAAACCAATGATATCCGCCAAAAATTGGACCAACATATCCAATATGGCGTGGCCATTGAAAAAGACGAATACATTTTGCTCCCCAAACAAACCAACCAAGGGGTATATACCAATAAAAAGGCGCAACCCAAAGTGATGGATTTGTTTGTCATGTCCCAATGCCCGTACGGCGTAATGGCCGAAAACCTGATTATCCAGGCTAAAAAAGACGGTAAAATTGCCGACGATAAAAATATCCGCGTGCGCTATATTGTTAATTATAGCGACAAAGAAGGCTTTTCCAGCTTGCACGGTTCCGGCGAATGGGAAGAAGACATCCGCCAGTTGTTAATTGCCAAATACTATCCGTCTAAATTCTGGAAATATTTGGAAATTCGCAATAAAGACTACCGCTCCAGCCGTTGGGATAAAGCCATGGAAGATGCGGGTATTAACGTCAAAAAAATTATGAAAAAATTTGATACCGAAGGCGTTGAACTCTTAAAAGAGGAAGCCAAATACTCTAACGAATACGGTATCAATGCTTCTCCCTCTTTTGTGTGGGAAGGACAAGTAAAGTTGGACTTCGGCGGCGTGGCCGCACTGGAAGGTTTCGGCTTTATGAACCCCAATGCCTCGGCCGGCAATAACAATGCCGTGCCTGCCGGTTCTTGCTAAGCAAAACGGCTGACTTACTTTTGTCTACTGGTAAGACGGGGGCTGCTTGCCGGCCCCCGTTTTGTTAATACACACGGCCCCGGGCGGGCGAACGGTAAATTTTATATATGGCTACACATAAACTGGGCGGTTTATTCCCTAAAGCGTTGTTGGTGCTGAGCATAGTTTCTATCGTGCCGATTTTTATTATCGGCTACCATGTACTCAGCATTAATACCCGTATGCTGAATAATGAACGCTTGGAACGCCAACAAACGGTGGCGGGGCGTTTGGCCTCTATTTTGCGCAATAATGTGACCCGCAAAGCCCAGCTTTTTTCCATCTTTACCGATTTACATTCCGATTTGGGCGGCCACCGTTTTATAGACCAGGCCGATATTGATTACTTGCGCCGCCGCAACCCGGATATTACGCATATTTCCGTACTTAATAATAACGGACAGCAGCTTTTTTACTCCAGCGACGAAAAAAGCCGCTTTAGCTATGCGAACGATTTAGACAACATTTTAACCACTTGCGTTATAAACGGGCAGGATTATGTGGGTTCCGTCAGCCGGGCGGACGGGGCGCTTTACTCGCTTATGGCGTTCCCGGTGCGGGATAATTTGGACCAAAAGCCGGTATCGGGTATTTTGGTGGTGGAGCTGGATTTGAAAGAGTTGGGGGAGTCTTTGCAGGCGGCCTATCCGGCGGATTTGCAAGCGCTTGTGTTTGCTTCCGACGGTACGATTATTTCTTATTCCGGGGCGGAAGAAGGGCTTGCTCTTACCGCCCAACCCCAAAAGAAGGAAGAAGCCTTGTATATTGAGCGCCAACTGGGGGCCCGCCGCGCCGGAGAAGTGACGTTGGAGGACCGGACGAAATGGTTGGTGGCGTCGTCGGAAGTGGCCCTTACGCACTGGACGGTATATGTTTTACAGCCGGCCCAACGCCCGCTGGCCCTGCTGTTTGGGGGGACGGTCAGCTCGGTGGTGGATTTATTGGTTATTGTGTTTGGGATGATTGTTTTTATTGTGATTGTCAGCTATTGGGTGATTATTCCCATTACGCGGCCGTTGGGGCGGCTTCAGACGGCCGCCGCGCGCTTGCGGGAAGGGAGCGATTATTTAATTAAACGCGAGGATTTGGAAATCCCCCAAAACGAAATCGGCGATTTGGCCACCGTATTTTTGGATATGGCCACCGCCTTGCGCCAACGCAAGGAAGAAATCTTAAAAGCCCAGCAAGCGCTTACCCAAATGAACCGCACGCTGGAAAAGCGCGTGGAAGAACGCACCCGGGAACTAAAAGAAACCACCCGGGAATTAGTAAAAACGGAGCGGTTGGCGGCGATTGGGCAAATGGCCTCTATTATCAGCCACGAAATCCGCAATCCGCTGGCGGTTATCAGCAACGCCGCGCGGCTGATTAAAATGATAGTTTCGCCCAAAGAGCCGAAATTACTAAAACAATTTGGCATTATTGATGTGGAAATTAAACAGGCCAGCAGTATTATTAACGAAGTGCTGGGCTATGCCCGCAGCCGGGATTTGATTTTAACCGCCATAGACTTAAACAGCTATCTGAAAGAAATTTTGCTTTCTTTCCCGCTTAATTGCGGCATTGAGCTGAAAGAAGATTTAGCGCCCGAAAGCGTGCGCGTAAAAGTGGATGCGGAGGAAATGAAACAAGCCATACGCAACCTGATTGCCAACGCGGCCGAAGCCATGCAAGACCACGGAACCATTACGGTAGGTACGCGCATTGGTAAAAAGGTGGTTTGTATTTTTGTGGCGGATACCGGCCCCGGTATTAAAGAAGACGTGCGGGGCAAAATATTTTCGCCGTTCTTTACCACCAAAGCGCGCGGAACGGGGCTTGGGCTGGCGGTGGTGGGCAAGGCCGTGGCGCGCCATAAAGGCAAAATTTTTATCCAAAGCCAGGCAGGCAAAGGAACCTGCTTTCAGCTATACCTAAAAATTTATAAAAAACCGGGAGATACCAGTTATGGAGAAGCAAGTTAAAATTTTAGTGGTGGACGACGACAACAACCTGCGCGAAACGATGGTGGATTTGCTGGAAATTGAAGGCTACAAAGTGTATCAGGCCGGCAACGCCAAGGAATGTTTGAATTTGTGTTCCGCCGAATTTTTTAATGTTATTTTAATGGATTATAACTTGCCGGACGAAACCGGGTTGGACTTAATCCGCAAAATCCGCACGTTTAACCAAGATACGCAAATTATTATGATTACCGCCTATGCCTCCTTAAACGCCATTATGGAAGCTATGCAGGAATCTGTTTACGACTTTTTGGTAAAACCCGTGGATTTTGATTACTTGAAACGCACCTTAACCCGCGCATTGGATAAATACTTTTTGGAACAAAGCAATAAAGAATTGCTCGTGCAGTTAAAACAGCGTAATGCGGATTTGGACCGCCTGAATAATATGAAATCCAAATTCTTTTCCATTGTATCGCACGATTTATCCAATTCCCTCATGACGCTTAAAATGAGTTTTGATATGCTCAAAAAGAAGATGACCCCCAACGAGGACCAGGCCAAAAAAATGTCTTATATGGACGAATCCGTGGCG
>OQVO01000080.1_pt1 | contig 31272 bp, 25 predicted proteins | sample 1691511 | NCBI WGS metagenome assembly OQVO01 (sample SAMN03418254, study PRJEB22391) | human gut metagenome | biome: human-gut; feature: organic feature; material: feces | host: Homo sapiens | place: Tanzania | collected 2013-01 | reverse complement strand
ATAATGTCTAGTAAACAGTGTGGGTTGGTACATGTTGATTCAACAAATAAAACATTATCATTAACCGCCGAAGGTATTGAAAAAGCAAAGATGATTGAAGATTTTTTTAAACAGATTGTGTTAAAAGTGGAAAAATCGTACGGTAAAAACCCGAAGGATATATTTAAATCTTTTAATACATACGCCAATATGATAAATGTACTTTTTACTGGGAAAGCCCCACAAAATAAAAAAAACACGCGTAATAAAGCGGATTCTGATGCTTTTTGACATACCGACATTAAAGTATGCATGTTAATATGTGGTATCGGTGCAGTTGAACATATTTTTTGGCAATGGTAAAAATCGACAAAAATAACTAATGCAAATTGGGTAATTCCAGTTTACCCTTGACTTGATTAATTTCTTGTCCTAGTTCGATAAAATCTTGATAGTAATCAGTTCGCGAATTGCACGCCGAGCACAACCAAAAATTTAACCGGCCTTGTGCCGGTTTAATTTTTGGTCGTGGTCAACGCAGTTCGACCACATGACGCCAGTCATTTGGTTCGACAATGAGTTGACGTTCACAAACGACAGTGCTGTGAACACAACTTTATTGATTTTTTTTACTAATTGTGGTATAATGAACGGGATGTCTGAGAGTTTCATTACTTCGTCATTTGAGTGCTACTAGCACTATTTTTTTATTAAAAAAAATGATATAATACTCTTGTCAAGTAAAAAAAATGTACTATTATACAAAAAACAAATGAGAAAACTATGCAAATCACATTGAACAATGTCGGTTTTATCAAAAATGCAACTGTTCGTCTTACAGGGTTAAATGTAATTGCTGGTCCGAACGGGACAGGCAAGAGCACGGTTGGTAAAACGGTCTATTCCATTATAAAATCAATTAGCGACAGTACAAAAACTTTATTTGAAGACAGAAAAGCACTTGTCGAAAGTATGTGCAAATCATTATTTTTCAGCATACAAGCTAATTTGCAACGTTCTGATCCCAAAACCAGAAACCATGATGTAAAAATATTATTGGACAATTTTACCTCGCCTTTTGCGGGCGAGTTGGTGAAGTTATTGAAAATATCTGACTACACGAATGCCCAACATCACATTATTGAACACATAAATCTTATAGATGCTTTTCTAACATTAGACGACAAAAGTAAATTGTCTGCAAAAAAGTCTTTAAACGACTTAAAGAGTGTTTTTATTGATATTTCTGAAAAGGAGGAAATAAAGCATTCTATAGAGTACATGTACAAAAAAATTTTTAGATGTCAAGTTAATAACTTGAATACACATGCAACTTCAAAAGTTATTGTGGATAATAACGATGAAACCTTGTTGGAGTACGAAATTTCAAATAATGCTTCTGTGCTACCTTTTTCAGAACGTTTGACTATAAAAACAAACGAAAACTTAAAGCAACGTATTTGGCCAGAAGTAACATTTTTTGAAACACCCCTAGTGCTACAAGCTGCTAATTCTGATAATTTGCCATACTATTGGGAAGATTTGATAGAGAAATTAAAAACAAACATTCAAAAATCAGAAAGCAGATTATGCACAGACGTTTATTCAAGTTTAGCAGAATTGTTAAGAGGAGAATTGGTCTATATAACAGATAAGCAAGATTTCTTTTTTGTTCCAATGAATACAGAGAACAACTTGTTCGTGAATAATATGGCCTCTGGCGAGAAAATGTTTGGCATTTTACAGAAACTCGCTAAATATGGCTATATATCGTCTGAGCATCTTTTGATTTTTGATGAGCCAGAAAATCATTTACACCCGCAATGGCAAGTAAAATTGGCAGAGCTATTAGTAACATTATTAGAAAACGATGTCCCTTTATTGTTGACTACTCATAGTTCCACATTTATTAGTGCCTTACAAGATTTTGCCTATGCCAAGGATTTACAAGAGAAAGTACATTTTTATTTTGCGGACCCGAAAACATGTATCATAAAGGACGTTAATAATTACGCCGAAAAAGAAGATGTGATTTTCAAATCTTTTTACGATGCTAAAGAATTACTGCCAGACATGTAAAGATGCTTAATAAATCTGAACTTTGTATAAAAAAACGCTGTATAAAGTGTATGCATTGCTCTCTGTGTGCATGCTGTACCAGCGAAAACACTCAAGTAGGTTGGGAGTGTACGGATTCTAATTCTACACCATTGCTAAGAGCTCCCATTTTTTGTTTAGGCACAGATTTATGTCCACGGCCAGAACCTAACGTTGATTGTTTATATAAATATGGCAACAAGTTGCTTCTAATAGAAATAAAGGCGCAACCTATTAAAAATATAGACGCAGAACAGATATTAAAAAAGCTAAAAAGTGTCTACAGGAGAATGGGTGCACTAACCCTACAAGCGTTTGTTTTGCAACTATCTTCCAAATTAAATTCCGAGAAATCTCAATACAAACTGTTATTAGAGTGCACTGACCTTTTCAAAACAGTAGGATTAAAGATCGGCAAAGGAAATTTGTTATACAGTTCGAAACAAGATCTGAAGCAAATAAGAACAAATTTTTTTGTTATAAAGTGTAAAGATTTCAACGAACGGTACTTTAGCTCACTCCTTTAGAGTACACAAGATACACTGCCCATAATTATAATATCTAAGCAATCTCCTACTACAGACAGTTTCGACCTACCACACTGTATCAACATAAAACATATCTGCGGGTTGTCCCAGTAACTGAATGTCAAATTTCAAACTCGGTTCCACCATAGTGCTGGCGTTATGAATTCTGAATGAAATAGCCCAACCGTTATCCATTGTCAAAATCACAGTGGTTTTAGAATGTTCCTTGAAACATAATTCTATGATTCTGGTCGGCAATTTAATTCTTGGAATTATTATCTGTGGCTTTACACTGTCTGTTGCTTGGTTCAAAGTTCCATGTATATTAAACGGCACAACCGTAGTTTTGTGATTATTATGATGTATCAATTTATAATAATCCTTACCATCCGAACCCAACAAATATTGAATTATTCCTGCGGTTATTTTTTTAGAATGAGTTTCAAACAAATTTCTAAACTCATCAATAAAGGCTTTCAATAATGGAACATAGACAGTGTTTTCCTTATCTGCGACCTGATTCCATTGATAACCCGAATGTTTAAGTGCCGTCAAATAATCAAATATCGGATTTATTGCATTAAAATACCCCGCCGAACATGGCACACCAAACCACATTTCGCCAAAATCAATATGCGCCGACAATCTGGAATGTTTAAGAGCCGCATGATTGTGTTTCACAGATATACCTATCTCCCATTTAATAGATCTGCGAATGATAATAATATCTCTGATATCACCCGTCCGTGCAATATTATCTGGTTGCAGAAAAATTGTCAATTTATCGTTCCCGTCTTCTATAATTTTAGGCTCCATCTGAACAATTACATTCACACCAGCACGTGCAGACTTCATCATGTTGTCACGTTCACTATCAGAGACTTCTGCAAAACATTTTTTTGCCACATGCCAACTGGAATTATCAACAACTTCCACCGGGCGCACAACGCCGACAATTTCATTTATTGCCAGCATACACGCATACTCATACGCCTTACCCATAATTGTTGATTTTATTGTGGACTTACTCATTCCGCTAAGTCCTTTTTGATTTGGGTCGCTATTTCAAATGCCAAATTCACCGGGACCGCATTACCAATCATTTTATAGCCAACTGCAACATCGGTGTAATAAAAGATAAAATTGTCTGGGAATGTTTGAATTCTGGCACATTCGCGAACAGATAAACGCCTATATAATTGCTCCGAATCTTTTTCAAATTCAAACCTATTTGTTTCGCACTTTTTCATCTTTGGGGCTTGTGGATGTAATGGGCATTGACGACCACCGGCTTGAATAGTAAAAGACGGCTCATCCCAGCCACGCACGCGATTCCTAGACATAAAGATTGATGAAAAACCACCTATCATATATTCATGATTTGGTATTTCCAGCTTACCATTCGTCTTGTTTTTTTGCTTTGCTGGCAATGGTTCTGGCAAATCAGAAATTGCATCTTTCAATGTTGGCTTATGTTTTTTTGATTCTGGAAAAACAAATTTTTTATGCAAATCTTTGCGATAGCCAACAATAATTATTCTTTGACGATTTTCTGGAACGTTATAATCATTCGCATCTAACAATTTCCAAAAAATATCGTACCCGGCACTTTCAAACTCTTTAAGGAAACCATTAAACGCCTTGGCGTGCTTCGGATGTAAAATCCCCGATACATTCTCTACCAAAAAGAACTTCGGCTTTTTAACCTTTAATATTCTGATATAATCATAAAATAATTGTCCTCGTTTGTCTTCTATGCCACGCCCTGCACCGGCCTCAGACCAACTTTGACACGGCGGTCCACCAATAATACCAACGGAATCAGGTATTTCATCCGGTGAAACATCAGTGATACTGCGCCTGTCTAACCGTGCAGTTGGAAAATTCTTTTCAAATGTCTCCCAAATAGTTTTATCAAATTCATTTGCCCATATCGTGTGGAAACCGGCTTTTTCAAAACCTAAATCCAAACCGCCAGCACCACTGAAAAAAGAAACAATACTAAGTCCCACCACTGGCTGAGTATCAACCGTATCAGAAAATAATTTTGGTTGCACCTGAATCCCCTTTGTAAAAAAATCACCTGAGAAAATCAGGTGGTTGGAGGTTCAGAACTATAATTTTAGGAAAATAGCGGGCTTATTCAATATATTCGCCACCCTCCAACCATCGGTTGGAGGTGTTTTTTGTCCCCACGGACACCTAAAATTCAGAGGTTCTGACGCCCCAGTGTCGAAACACCCGACACCACTGCTATTTTAGGCCAAAATCCGCCCGTTAGCAAGATAAAAGTATAAAAATTCAAGTGCCCTATTCGGGGCGGGATTATTTTGTGCACCAGCAATCTGCGCTGTGGCCGTTGATAACGCCGATAGCCTGCAAATATGCATAGATGATTGTTGTGCCAACAAATCGCATACCGCGCCGGCGCAGGTCGCGGGAAATCGCGTCCGAAATTTCTGAATGTGTGCGGCCCACCTCTCGGATTACCGCCCCGCCCGTCGTGCGCCATATGTACGCGTCAAACGAACCAAATTCGCTTACGATTTCCAAAAATACGCGCGCATTTTTTATTGTCGCGCAAATCTTTAATCGATTGCGAACAATCCCCGCGTCCGCCATCAATCGGTTGACATCGCTGTCTGTATATTCGGCAATGCGGCGTGCATCAAATCCATCAAACGCGTGGCGAAAGTTTTCACGCTTTGCCAAAATGCATTCCCACGACAGGCCCGCCTGAAACGATTCCAGCACCAGAATTTCAAACAGCCGCGCATCATCATGCACGGTGCGCCCCCATTCAGTGTCGTGATATTTTATGTATTCTGGATTATTCGGATTTGCCCACGTGCATCGATTTTTGCCGTCCGCCCATTTTGTTGTCATATACGCCCCCGACTAAAAAACGCCCAAGTGGGCGTTTTATTATTTTGCAAAGAATTTATCATAAACCTTGTGATTTATTTTGACCGGATACGTGCGAATCAAGAACGCATTATAATCGTCTGTAATTTCACGCGATTGTGTGTTCTGTAATTCTTTGCGAACATCGGCCATTTTTTTCGCGTCCATCTTTGGCGCAACAAATTCCCCAGTATGCAGGACATAGAACGCGTCCGCACCATCAACAATGGAATTATCGCCGGCCGGCGCACGGAATGCCGCAACCAGAACATCTGTCGGTGCACCCGATGTGCGCGACACAGTCACAGATTTTTTATTCGCCAATTTGCCCGTCTTGTTCAAATCAACCAAGATTTCGTTTGCACGAACGTATGCCTGTTTGCGTTGGGCGTCACGCTGCCAATCGGCAACCAGATTCTTTTTCACAGATGCAAATTCCGCGTTATGCTGGGGCGCAACCTTGTCCACGCGAACAATTACAAAACCCTGTTTGGTTTCAGTCAGTTCGCTTTCCAGGCCGACCTCCATATCAAAAATCTTGGCAACCATTTTGTCGTTCATAATTGCGTCTGCTGGGCGTGCATCTGCTGAAAACGGTTTCAGCGATACGTATTTCGCACCGTGACGTTTGGCCGCCGTTGCCATCGTTTCACCTGCGATGATGTCATCTTCAACCTTTTGCGCGATGGCCAAACCTGCGTCATAGGCGTCAGGCTTGCTCATTTCTGCTGGAATCAAGACATACGAAACAGTGCGACTTTCCGGGACGATTTGCGGATGCGCGGTGTAATATTCCTGTAATTGCGCGTCTGTTGGTTGTCCAACCTTGAAATCAGAAAATTTTACCGTTGCGAAATCAATCTGTTTCTGGCCATAGCGCGCATTATATGTTGCCGTCGCCGCGAACCCAGGCACCGGCATTTTTACCCCAATCGCGCCAATCGCATACCCACGCAATATTTGATTACGCAGGACATCGGCAAACTGGGCCTCGGTATAGCCGGAATTTGCCAACACGACATCAAACAGATATGCTGAAAACTTTCCATTTTGTTGAAATTCTGGGAATTCGCGAATTTCGCGCGCGATACGCGCATCGGTCACGACAAAGCCCAAATCATTTGCGCGGTTTTCTGCCATACGCTGGGTTGACAGGTCACCCAACACGCGTGCCGTAAATGCCGCCCCCGTTTGCGCATCGGTATAGACCGCACGCTGTTGTTCACGCGTCATCTGGGCCAACTGGCGCGAGCGTTCGGCATTATACTGTTGCATTGTGACCTCAGAATCACCAACGCGAACCAATGTGTTATCACCACGACTGCCCCCGAAAACCCATTCGGCGACACCCCAACCAACAAAAGAAAACGCCAATATGGCAATTAAAACTTTTGCCACTGGTTTATCTGCTGCATTACGTAAATATTCTAGCATTTAATCCCCTTTTGCGATACCATAGCAAAACGATAGCACGAAAATCAACGAAAAAAAGGGAAATTCTATGAAAATTATCGCAGGTAATTGGAAGATGAACGGAACACGTGAAATGCTGAAAAATATGATAGAGGCATTGCGTGGCGTAAAAACAAAAAATCGGGTTATTCTGTGCGTTCCATACCCATTATTGGATGCTGAATCTGGCACTGCGTTTATCGGCGCCCAGGACGTCAGCCGTCACGATCACGGCGCATTCACGGGCGAGGTTTCGGCCAATATGATTGCGGCAACCGGGGCAAAATACGTCATTGTCGGCCACAGTGAATGTCGCGCATATCACAGCGACACAAACGACATTGTCCGGGCCAAGGCCACGGCCGCCATTGCCGCTGGTCTGACCCCGATTATATGCGTTGGTGAAACAATGGACGAAAAACAAGCCGGTAAAACAATGGCGATTATTGAATCTGGGGTTCGGGAATCAATCCCGTCTGATGCGCGCGACGTTATCGTTGCATACGAACCACGATGGGCCATTGGCGCAGGCATAACCCCCACCGCCGATGAAATCAGCGCGGCACACACACTGATTGCGAACACATTGACCGATATGGGACTGGACGGGACGCCTGTTTTATACGGTGCCAGTGTCAAGGGGTCAAATGCCGCCGAAATTATGTCTATTGCAAATGTTGATGGGGTGCTGGTTGGTGGTGCGTCCTTGAAACCAGATGATTTCATACCTATAATAACCAGTATAGAATAAATATATAGTGTGCGGCGTGGGGGCAAATCCGCCGCCCCCGCACCTGTTTCAAAATCGTATAAAAATAAGCAGGTAGAAAATATGGACGAAAATAAAAACACAGAAAAAAATATAAACGAAGTTGCCGTTGATACGGTGTCTGTATCGGATAACGCGCCCTGCCCCGACGATGTCGCAGACGAATGCGCCCCGACGGTCGCCGAATTGGCCGCGCTGAAAACCGAATTCAACGAATTAAATGACAAGTATTTGCGCACGGTTGCCGAATTGGAAAACACACGTCGGCGTGCGGCATTGGACATAGAATCACGCGGCCGTGCCAGCGCAATGAATGTTGCAAAACAAATACTGCCAGTAATGGACGCTGTCCAGGCGGCACAGAAAATAACACCCGATGACCCCGGCATTAAATCAATGTCTCGCGCGATTGAATCGGCGTTTGCACAAATTGGAATTACAAAAATTGAATCTGTGGGCCAGATATTAAACCCGCAATTTCATAACGCAATCCAGGTTGTCGCCACCGACGACGCAAAACCGAACACCATTGTCCAAGAAATGCAGACTGGATATATGTTCGGCGACACAGTTCTGCGCACCGCGATGGTCGTTGTATCTAAATAAAAAATGACCCGATTGGGTCATTTTTTTATTTGCCGTTCTGTTTTAATTTTTTATCACGCAGAGCCGCTATTTTATCTTGGACATCTTTATACAATACGACATTATACGCGTTCAACTGAACCTGGTGCAAGAATTCAACTTTATCAGCGTCTTTTTTCACAGAATCCATCGGGATACGTATAATCTGGGTCGAAACAATAGAACTTTTGGTGTTATGAACACGTGGCAAGAAACCATTGCGTGCCAACAAAGCATATGCAATCTGTAAATCAGAATTCTCGCTCAAAAACAAATAGTAATACTTCACGCCATTACGGCCGCGCATTTTGCGACAGTCGTAGACCAAATAACCCAAAATTTTGGCATCTTCGCTGGCATTTACGCCGATTGTTTTTTTGGCCGTGCCGTTCAAATAATCTTTGATGTATTCAATTCTATTATAAATATTCATACTATCACCTTTTTAATTTACACAAGCTGCAATATTACACAAATATTTTATTTTGTCAACACAAAAAATAGATTGAGAAATTATATTCCTAATCTGTGATTCAGTTTCAGCATAAATATTGATTCATTGCCAAATTCATTTGTGTTATTTGGATTCACACGATATATAAACCCAACCGCCCCATCAGTGAACGCCCCCAGCGCACGACGATATGCGCCACTGAACCGCAATTCACGGTATTCCGGGGCCAGATTGACATCACGCACACCGGCGTTTGTGATTGCTATATCATATTTTCCGTCTGCAACCTCTATAATATCATAATCCGCATGCGAATATTGCATAACCCCACGATTTACCCCCAACGGGCGCGATACGGCAAAACTGAAATTACCGGCGTCCAATCCAACCCCAAACGCATCAGAATAAACGTCTGACATACCCAAGATAAAATCACCACCCGTCATATCTGATGTTGTCCGCGCAACCGTTCCGCGCAACGTGAACGTGACATCATCGGTTGGCCGATATGACAATTCAGAATCAATATACATCGTATCACCCGTCCCCAGATTTAACAAACCATCCGTCTGGGCCCCCAGCAAGGTATCTGATTCATGTGCATTACCAAATGCGGTTGTAAAACCAAATTTATTGCCGTGCCATGCGATATGTGATTGCGCCCCAGAAATCAATCCCAAACGCGCCGGCGCATATTGCGACGAAATTGTTGGGTCATTTTCCAGTAAATCTTCGCTGGTAATTGCGCCCGAAAACGCACGCGCACCAAACGACCATTTACCACTGTTGTAATTTACATCTGTGGTTACTGCATTTGATGCCAGGGCCAAAATCGGATTGGTCAAACCATCAAAGCGCGACGCACCATCGGTCTGATAATGTTGATACCCGGCGGCAAAATTCCACGCACCGTGTGCATAGTCCAACCGCATTGTATCCAGTCCGCCCATATTATCGTTGTATGCACGTGGCGACGCAGTCATTGAAAATCCAATATTGCCAACCTGGGTGCGTGGCGCGGCGCGATTATCAACACGAAATTCGCCCAAAACATCACCCATATACAACCCACGACGCGATTGCGCACCGACGGTAAATTCATTTTTCCAAATACGTGGCAATGACATTTCCCCGTCAACGCTTTCCAGTTTATCAAAGAACGGCGCACTGATTGTTGCCATACGTGGACTGAACGCCGACGATGTGCGGAATGTGGTGTTTGACGCCGTGCGCCAATATGCATTACCCTTGGTCGATACGATGTTGGAACCATCGTAATAATATACCTTAGTATTTGGTGTAGTGGCGCGTGCAACATTTATCAGTCCATAACCAAAAACCTCTTTGAATACATCCAGATAGTTTTCACCACCTTTTTCCCAACGATATGTATATTCATTAGGCATCGTATACAAATTTTGCAGATGTGAAATCAGTTCCGCCTTGGTCACAGATTTGCCGGCATCCAGCGACCCCAAATACGGCCCATCAGCCGTCAATGCTAATAACGCGAACAATTGTTTATTATCCATATAACTGAACGCTGACTGCACCGCGCCCGCCGCACCAGCCGCTGCCGCAGTTGCCAATTCATCGGTCACACCTGTCGCGGCAAAACACCACGGGTCAATACCATTTGCGCCCCGCCCTGCGATACCACACACCCGCGCCTTGTAATATTTATTAGACGCGGTGTCATGCCATTGACTGATTTGATATTTATTCGCCGGTGTATATCCAGAAACACTTTGCGCCTCAGATGTGCCAGTGCCAACTTGCCCAATGGGAACAACCGACATAAACAGGTGATTCAGATTTGCAAACACCAACGGTGCAGAATTTTCAAATGTCGCGGACAAGGTCTTGCCAGAATACGCACTATCTGTTTCAAATGCGCCGGTCGAAAACATCGTCAACGGCGAATATGTCGAACCCAACCCATTAAAGAAACTGACCGCATCGGCACCAGGTAAACTATTTGTCCCACCCGTGCCATCGGTCGCGTCAACATCATAATATTTGTTCACAAATTCGGCAAACTTTGCCACATATTGCGATGATGAAAATGACAGCAAATCATCAATTGATTCAACGTTCTGACCCCGCAACGGCAAAATTACTGACGCATTAGCAATTATGTTTGGCATCGAGCGCCCCCCAGACGCAGCGTCACCACCGCGCGACAATACTGCCGCGTTCAACATCGCCTTGTAATTATAATAATCCGCCGACGCCAGTTCCTTGCCCAATGTCAATTTATTATCCGCAATTGTATATGCCTGGTTAATTTTGCCATCGGTCGCACTGTCGATATACAGCAATCCGTCCGCCCCGATATACCCGTTATATGTCGTCGTGCCATCGGTTGCAACAATCACATTGCCAGTTCGCGTAACCGTCAGTGTTTTACCAAACAGTGTCAGCGTATCCCCTGTTGCAAACGCCGTGCCCGCCATTGTATACGTCCCGGTGGCCGTTGCACCTGTAACATTTTTCATCTTCTGACCGCCACCAGTTCTAAATATCGTCATTTGGCCATTTGGCATGAATCCGATAAAATCCGCCGTGGTATATCCAGAATCCTTGCCCCCGACAATTTTCGCCACCAGATTATCATTGTTGGTCGCTGTGGGGTTATTTATTGCAGTGCTAAATCCCGATAAATCTACAAAATCAATCAACGTTGAATCCTCGGTTGTGGTGTATCCTGCCAGTGATGTGCTGTCGCTGCCTGCGACCAACTTATTATTATAATATTTGCTGGAAATCATATCAATCGTCGCTGGATTTGCGGTCGTACCATTATTATTGGTCGTCGTCCATGGCAGTATGCGATCCCCTAATGACGAATCATTGATGGCATTGATACCATTTGTCGTAACCAACGCAACATTCACTGGGCGCCCCCCCATTACTGGTTCTGACCCCAGGTTATTGCCACTGATTGAAATCGGCGTGCGCGTTGATAAATTACGCAACGTGCGCATCCCCATATACCCCCGCGCCAACGCGGTATATCCCCCCATCATCAACAGATAGTTTTGTTTATACGCGTTCATTAACGCAAAATTATCCTTTAATATACCATCTGTGCTGGGGCTGTAATAATTCAGGTTGGTTGCCATCTTTGCGGTTTCATCCGCGGCGGTTGGCATTGCCGGCCCATACGGCGTTGTGAACGCGGCCGTTGCACTGCCGCCGGTATTTCCGCCCGGTTTGTCATCACCACGCCCCCCACCAGATGATGACGATTTATTATCATTTCCCGGATCAAAGACATCAGTCAACAATAACAGTCCACCAACAACAACGGCGGCCCCTGCCGCCGCCAGTGTAATACTTTGGGCGGACGACAGCCCACCGAATAATCCGCCAGAACCGGTGGTCGTATTTTTGGATTTATACTTTCGAATTTGACGGTCGCAATTTGACGCATCGGCACCATACATCTGTAAAATCTGGGCCGCGCGCACGTCATTATTCATCAACGCCGTGCAGACAATGGACATACCCGTTGAATCCACAAAGTTCACATTTGCGCCATTGTTTATCAACGCCTGAACCTGTTGAATATCGGCGTTTTTCGCCGCCGCCAACAGTTGCGCTGCAACCATAAATTCAGACGACGCCGCACGTGCCGCGAACGGCATTACAAACAATGAAAGCAATAAAATCCTGATGTATTTCATATAAAATTCTCTCTGTGTCAAATATCATAACACAGATTGAATTTATATGTCTATAAAAAAAACAGCCCGCAGACACTGCGGACTGATGTTTTTTTGGTAACGTCAATTACTTTACGCGACGTGTGCCAATCCACTGGCGTGTGATGGTCACAGTGTGCTGTTTCAATGTGTCTGCCGCGGCATTTACTGTTGCGCAATTACCGGTGCTGACAACAACCGTATTGTTATCACCAACGATGACCGTGCCACCATTGTTGTTATCAATACTTGCAGGACGACCAGCATTATTGCCAGCGGATTTATTCTGGACGTTCTGGCGCGTTTGTGTGTTGTTACGGCGTGGCTTTCTGACCTTTTGTAAATGACGCGCAGCATTCTGCAACGAGTCTTTCAACACCATTATAGAATCGTTTAACGCATCAATCTGTTCATCTTTCGCGCCTACGACCGAATTGCATTCACGGCGTGCGCGATCCAGCGCCCCGTTCACATTGTTCAGACTGTCAATAACGGCATTTGCACGCGTGGCAACTTGCTCTGTTTCATTACGAGCCGCATCACGTTCATCATATGCAGTATTTTTATTGCTGCACTGTTTAATACCAAACACCAACAGAACGGCGGCCGCCAAACCTGCGCCAACCATTGCCAAAAAACGTTTACCGCTTCCATTTGGTGATGTTTCTAATTCTGGTGTTTCTAATTCTGGTGTTACTGGCATTTGAAATCCTTTTTGTTCTTATTACACAGCACAATATAGGACAAAATATAATTTTTGTCAATAGAAAAAATATAACTTTTTATCAAAAATAATTTATATGCGTCTTTTTTATGTTGTCGCATACCCAACTTTTTTGGTATAATTTACCCAAGCAGAGAGAAATGAAAGCACGCATATTATTCTTTATTATCGGCGGCGCAATTGTGCCATACGGCGCGTTTGCAACGTGTTCGGTTGCGAATTTAACGCGATGCCTGGATTCTGTGTGCGCGATAAACGCGTCATCTAATCCTGCGGCACGATGCCAGTATTGTGGCACTGAAAACGCCGGCACCCCTGGCGCGACTGGCATGCGCAATGTTTCCGTCGGCGCGTCCACCAAATATACTATCTCTGACCGTGAATTAAAATCTGCACCAACGACCCCATCGGCTCGTTACGCATGGGCGATACAGCAATGCACCACGCGTATTACCGATTGCACCGCCGACGATGCAGCAGACGCATACGATAAATTAATTGAACAGTCTTGCCGTGCGGCGGGTATTACTGCCGAAATGGCGTCATTACGCACCGTGGCGGCCAAAACAGTATCAGCCGCATCATGCAAAATAGACATCTCGGCATGTATGATTTCTGACAATCACTGCACCGCAGATTACAGCGCATGCACAAGTGACGCAGATTTTGACAAATTTTTTGCCGCATGCAGTGTGACCGCTACTGGTTGCGACGCACATCTGGGTGCTGTTCGCAGCGAACTTGTTTCTGCTCGCGACACGGCGATTAAAAACATTACCGCTATGGTAGACGCAATCGCAAAATCATACCAGGACGCACGCGACAAAAAACTGGCTCTTGCACGTGCAAATTGCACCGACAACGCCGGACGCGCAACATGTATTAAAAACGTATGCGAACGAAGTATGGCTAACAAGTGCGACAACAATTCATCTGAAATATCAATGGCAACCAGTTTATGTAAATTCTATGATCTGGCGTGCGCGGTGCTGAAATAAAAAAATGGGAATTTTGGAATAAATGATAAACCAAAACGGCATTTTTAGAACAATGATTGTGACCAGTGTCACGGCAATTGCGATATGTATGTGCGCATCGGCACGCGCTGCAAATGTTGTCCCGCGCGGCACATCATCGTCGGTAAGTGCCCGTCCAACCATTACCCGCACAAATCAAGCATCGGCACGTATGCCGACATTGACTGCAAATATAACGCGACAGAATAATACCGCACCGGACAGCACATCTGATAACACCACCGCGACGGACGATATAACATCTGACACAACAGATACCGAAACACCCCAGTCGGTCACCGACGACACAACAACACCTGTTGTAATCATGGACAAGACATCACAGTTCGACGCCGCCCTGGGCAACGCCAACGCTGGTAGCACTGACACATCGCAAGATATTCGCGCCGAAATGATACAACGTCAACGTGCGGCCCTGGACGCGGCTGACGCCATAGGGGCATCATCATCGGTCGCCCGCACCACCACATCGGGCAAGATGGCATGTGACACCGACCTGCGTACGTGCATGGCGGAAAAATGTGGTTCTGATTTTTCCAAATGCAGTGGCGACACCGACACCCTGTGGGGGGGCAAGATGGACGCATGCCGTCGTAAAATTACGACATGCACATCGGCGATGTATGCAAAATTCGCACCAGAAATTCGTGCTGATCGTGATATGAATGCACGTCTGTCGTCATATAATAAAATAATCGACTGTGGCAACCGTTATAACGAATGTATCGTTGACCAATGCGGCATTACATATTCCAAGTGCCTGGGTAAATCTGCGGGCGACATGGCAATTTCCGCCTGTGCCCAGATTGCACGCGATTGCACAACGGCTGACAACGGCCTGGCCAGTCGCACAATGAACGTATTTGCCACCCTGCGTCAAGGGGCCGAGGTCCAGGTTAAATCTGACGAGCAACGCCTGTATGCCCTGCGTGACCAAATGTCGACAATGTGTCGCCGTTTGGGCGCAATGTTTGACGAACGCAGTTTGACATGCGTCTATACCGTAAATTTCTGGGCGGGCGACAACCAAGAAACGCCATTTGCATCTAAAAAGGTCTATGCTGGCGATACATTTGATTGCACCCAGAATTGGTTTGGCATTGATGTCACCACTTTCAAAGAAAATGCGTATCGTTTGACCAGAGAACAAACGTCGGCAACATCATCACTGATGGGTTCTGGGATTGGCACGGCGGTTGGTGCGGTAACATCTGGCGCAATCAATCGCGCGGTTGACCGTCACAAGGCAGACCGTGCCCTGAAACAGGCCGAGGATGAATATCAGAAAAATTATGGTAACGACGAATCCGCTGACAACAACAATAATAACACGCCCGATAACAATAAAAGCGCCAAATAACCGATAACTAATGAAAAAATTATTGACCGCCATTTTTGTAATTTCAATTACCGTTCCGGCATTTGCCCTGACGGTCACCGGCATTATTCTGGACGGCGACTCACAAGAACCATTGTATACAGCAACCGTTCAACAGGTTGACAACCCACAAAATGGCACAACGGCTAATGAATCCGGTGCATTTTCAATCACCGTTCCGGACGCCAACACTGAATTGACGTTCAGATACATGGGAATGAAAACAAAAAATATAACCGCCGCCCAGGCGAACGGTAACACCATCATAATGGAAACCGATACCGAGATGCTGAAAGACATTCTGATAACAAGTTGCACAACAAATTCAGTAGCAAATGCTAAAAGCATCTTGTATAACAACGCAACAGGCAAATGCGTTCCAACAGAATGTGAATCTGCGCGATATAAATTGACCGGCCAAACAACAGCAACAAAAATAAACCAAAATTCGTGCACCACCGATTCTGCCGACCAGTGTGAGAACGATGACACCAGTTGCACAACAATCACCATCGGTGATGCGTGCGTGGACCAGGCTGGCATGGATTGCATCGACCAGGCCGGCGACCATGTCAGAACCGCAAAATATGAATGGGATGACAACAAACTAAACTGTGTCATAAAAAAATGTGATGACCACTTTATGCTGGACAATGGCGTATGCACGGCCAGCGACGGTCCGTGCAGTGACGCACAAATCGCAGAAATTGAACACGCCAAGTCTGGCGAGTTAAAACGGGGTAAATGTCACGTTACCGAATGCGACCCGGGATATGAAGTATCCAATAATACCTGTGTTGCGGTTGGTGGCGACTGTAAATCATTGCCCGACGATGCGATATCCGGCACCCGCAAATGGGACGCCGAACAAAACAAAGAAATTTGCATCGTTACCGCGTGCCGCGATGGATACAGCATCAGCACTGATAAATTGTCCTGCAAAACAAAACTGAGCAAGGAAGATTCCCAGGCCCGTATCAGCGAACTGCGCGAAAATGCGCAAAAAATGCGTGACAAGGAACAATCAACAGAAAACAAACTGATTAGCGCAACAGGAATTGGCGCGACCGGCATCGGCGCATCCCAGGCACTGTCCGCATTATCAGAACAACGCGCTGACGATCGCGCCGAAGATGATATGCGTGCATACCTGGCGACAATCAAGTGCGATTATGGCATGGGCAAAAATATCAGCGGTGGCGAAACCGGGATTGAATTGCCAGGCGGCAATGAATTGGCACAATATGCGACACAATATAAAACACTGGCCGCTGATTTAAAGGTTCGCAAAACCGCATTGGGATTGGCCCCCGGTATTGAATCCGAAACAATAATCGATGCGGCGGATACGGGCCTGTATGACAACGCAGCAACCGGCAAAACTGATGGTGCATTTACCAGTTTGTCGCGGGCATTGGGTGACGAAACTGGTGCCGACGCCCAGGCATGGGCCCAGCAAAAGGCAGATACCGCCAACAAGTTAAAAACAGGCGTGATTGTCGCCGGCATCGGCGTTATGGGTGGCACGATTGCTAATCAAACCGTGAATTCTGGCACAAACAAGCAAAATAAAAGTGACGAAATTTTGGCTAAATATGCCCCACTGTATAAATTGGAACGCGCCATTGCCTCCCTGCCTACGACACCAATACCAGCATGCCCCACAAACGACGCAACTGAAACATATCCAGAATGTGGATGTAACGATGCTGAATCAACATATAATCAAAACACTAACACATGTGACCAGAGTATTACAAATAGCACACAAAACAGCAACGCCGAAATAAACAACGAAAGTCCGAAAGGAAAAGAAAATACCAGCACACAACAAACTGCACCAGAGGTATCGGCGTCATCAGCGTTACCAGACGCAATCACAAAAACGATTAATGACAAAAAAACAAACACAGCAACTATCAGATTGCCCGCTGTAAAATTGTTTGATATTGGCAAATACGACCTAACCTCTGATGCACAAACGGCCTTGGCACAATTTGGTACGGCATTGAATGATACAGCCTGGAATGAATGCACAGTAGACATCGTTGGATATACTGACCCAATTGGTGGAACCAAGATAAACAAAAAACTTAGCCAAAACCGTGCAAACGCAGTAAAAAACGCGATAAACACATCAAATAAAACCATTGTCGTTCATACAGATGGCAAAAGCAATTGTACCTGTGGGGCCGGCGATATCCCATCTGGCCAAGAAAACGCCCCAGACTATAAACAGTGTAAAAACCAATCCGCATCTAAACAAATAACTACGGGCCGTTATGCACCATGTCGTCGTGTTGAAATAACACTCAGTTGCGGCGAAAATAACAGCGCAACATCGGGCAATATACTAGAGATGTCAAAGTCACTGACAGCCGCCGCCGAGAATCTCGCCAGCATATAGAAAATGTTCCGGCACTGCATGCCACCCCGACTTCCCAGAGGGGAACCCGGTCCGCAACCAAAACATAAACAATATTCGCAAAATAAAAAACACACCACCGCCTTTGTCATTCCGGGGCCTGACCCCGGAATCCAGGTCATGGTGCAAAATAATAATGTCCCTGGGGGACAATGGCGACCACCCTGCGCCAGTAATTTTAGTATTTCGTAATCGGCCGATTTTAGCCCACAATAATAAAAAATATGATTATTCGGGTGTGGCTCGCGTTCGCTCGCACTGTATGGCCCCTATTCCTGCCTGCGCAGGAATGAATCCAAGCGAAGCGCAGGATGCGGCAAGGACGCAGTCCGCAGGCGACACATAAGGCGCGCGTACGCGCAAGTCTATCCACCTGGATTCCGGGACGGGGCCCCGGAATGACACATACAAAAACGTCCGCAACGGTGTGACGATACAAGAAACAGTCAATGACGTGGCCCCTATTCCTGCTTGCGCAGGAATGACAATACACGCGCACCAGGTGCGACATCACAGACCTGGATTCCGGGGTCAGGCCCCGGAATGACACATACGAAAACGTCCGCGACGGTATGACACAGGGGATTTTTACAAAATCCCACCTACACTTTCTCACTCTATCACTCTATCACTTTCTCACTTTCTCACTCTGTCACTCTGTCACTCTGTCACTAAAAAAAACCGCCTGGGGGGGCGGTTTTTTTTGGACACCATAAACATAACCATAAATAAATTACTCTTGGCACGCACCATACGATACGGCAACCGGATAGTTTTCGATACACACACTGCCCGATGGGGTGCACGCCGCCTTAATCAACTTTATCGTTGGGGCGCCGGCCGGTTGATAGTTCACCTGGGCCGCGGCACACTGTTTCAAATCGGTCAATGTTCCACACGCCGAACGCCACGTCGCGCAATCAACCACGTTCGCCGTTGGTGCAACCGTATCTGGCAGGTGCAGATTCCATTTCACATAGAAATCTTTCAGCGAGCCGATTGAATACGATTTACCAAAACTAACCTGTTCCAGACCATCGCCAACCCGACAGTTGATGTTGCTGCGTTCAACAAATGCCGTGATTGCCGTCGCCAAGCCACCTGTTCCGGCACCAACACCGGCACCAATAGCCACACTTTTCGCCATATTAGACTTTTCACCGTTCAGTATTTCCAAATCGTCCAACACGCGCCCCAGGCGATTGGCGTCCATGCGAATATCTGGTTCGGACTTACAGCCCGTTTCCAAATCCGCACAATAAATCATTTCGCCGTTTCGTTTCGCGATGTTTATCGGTTTGAACGTGCATTTACCAGCCAGTTCTTCCTTGCTTGCAACGTCAACTTTAAAATTATCGTAATCAGCCTCTGTTGTCTTGATATACCCACTTGTCGCCAATTTGTCAATACACGCTGCCGTTCCTATCTTACACTGTGCAGTCAACACCTCAGCACATTGTTGCAAATCCATATTTTTACAATGCGGGAAAACAGTATTGATAATTCTTTTGAGTTCTTCGTCTTTTTTCTGTTCTGTTGCAGTCCATACAATCGTCAATGTCCACGTATTCAATGTCGAAACGTTGCTGACATCTGCACATTCGTCCAGTGCCGAGCTCAATTGCGGATACAATACTGCCAGGTCGACGATATCCTCGCACTGGGCCCGCGACAATGTTGTGAAATTATTGCTGATACGATTACTCGCGTCCAGATATTCGTTCAAGATTGCAATCTTGCCCGACGCCTTTAACTGTTCACCCAGTTTTTTCACCTGGCCATCATTACTGCAATCAAAATTGTGCGCACCGTGTCCGGCAATTGCACCGATACCAGCACCAACCAATGTTCCACCACCAATACCGACAACCGCGGCCGTGCTAGTTTGGTTCATCAATGAAAATCCAAACAGGTCCTTGTTACACGTAAATGTGTCACCAGCCTGTTTCCAGGCTTCGGCCATTTTGTCGTCACCGGCGGCACCGAACAACCAGCTGTTTTTAATCTGGCTGTCTTTGTTATACGCGGCAACACGAATCCAGCAATCCGCCGTTGTTGCGTCCCAACGCGCATAGTGGCCACGCTGGCCATCAACGCCGGGGTTGTTATCGTTCACCTGGACACCCTGGGGATTATTTTTGACCAAGACGTTACCTTGTTGACTGTTATACGCACCGGTGCGTTTATCATATTCCGCCGTCACACTGCCGCTGTTTGCTACCGCATTAAACGATGTGCCATATGTGTTCTTATCCAACAGACGACACGTGTTTTCCGCCTGGTTCGGGGTCAGCCCCGTTTTGCGCAAAACAAAGTTATAGTATTCCGGCTGAATCCGACGCGAGTTAAAGTCCAACCACACGTCCGCAGATGTGCGATAAATATTTTTACAATCACGACGCACCGTGCTGATACACTTTTCCACCTGGACCGTGCACAGCCCCATACCGTTGACGATTGCGTTGCGCAAATCTTCGTTAAACAAATCGTTCAGACCGCCCGGCAACGCGCCGCCATTGACGCACGACAAAATATCCGTCATACAATTTTCAACCGTGTATGTTGAATTTTTAACGCCACCGTCTGGGCATTCCGGTTTCGGGTCATCTGGTTTAGGCTCATCAGGCTTTGGATTAACCGTTGCGCCACTATCAGACGGCAAACTAGGCGACATATTCCCCACAGAATTTATCGGCAATGTTGGCATAGACGGCATACGTTCCACCGCAGCGTTCGGATTCACAGACGCACGAACATTTGCATACGACGCACGCCCCGTGGCGGCGTCCGCCCCAGAAACCGTGGCAACCAGCCCCATCAACGCCCCAGATATACCAAACACTTTCAGCAAATTCTGCATAAAAAATCTCCTACTTTTATCCCCATTATTATGCCATAAAAAAGACCTAAAAAAAAGCCCTTTTTAGACAAAAACATCATTTGATTATAATCTTGACAAAAACACAATATTGTCTATAATAATCACATGCAAAAAATTACAGACTTTATAAAAAAACAGCGTCACATTATCACATGGACAATCATGTATGTGTTTATAATGTGGGCCATATTGCGCGGTCTGTTCAATTTCAATATGTTTTCATCATTACACTGGTCATATTTGGCACACATGCATCTACGAGGGTTTGCGGGTTTAGTGTTCGGACTTTTAATTCTGGCAGCGTTGCCGATGTATATCGCAACAACAACATTGGTTGCCCGCAGTGGCGCACCACTGTTCACGATACCAATTCCAAAATTTTTAAAACGCGCATTGACATCGCACGTCCCCGCCACTACACCAGCTGACAACACGCCCCCCTCCGCAACAGACACACCATCTGAAAAACCGTTACCGGACGGTCTACCTCTGGAACTGCGCGGGGCGTTTTTGCGTGCACGCGGACGCGTTGGCACTGAACAATTTTCTTCATTTGATATGCACGCGATGAACAGCACAACACCACAAAATACCTCGACTCAAAATCCAGCCACAGATATCGCAGGCGATTTGCCCCTGCCCAGCAACTTTGACGATATGGGTGTGTTTGACGATTTTGCACCGTCCACCACAACAGACCAAGACATTTCCGACGCCCCTGCCCCGGTATTTCGTGAAATAAAGTTTGATGGATTTGACGACGACACAACAGTCGAGATTTCGCACGACAACCCAGAATCCGTCACCCAGGCTGCCCTCGCAACAGGCGCACCAGCGGTTACTGATTTTCTGGGTGCACATAACATGCCGATTATCGCAATCGACGACGACGTAATCGTCACCGACAAATACGCAATTGCAACACACGACGACCCCAGTTTCTGGGTTGCAGATGGTGACACATGGTTTGCCACCGGCCGCCAAAAATCGTCACCGATTACCGCTGTAACCCGCATTGCTGCCGCACATAATGTTGTACCAGTGTTATATATGACGTGTGACAATATAATGAACATCGACGCCCGTCGCGCAGACTGGGAAAAATCCGGTGTTGTCGTCATAAACGACCTGGATGTTTTGATATAAAAAAACGCCCGAATGGGCGTTTTTTTACTAGAACTGGATATCCGTGCAGGTTTCTTTTGAATCTTCCCAAGATTTACAATATTTACTGCCGAACAGCGGACTGCCTGTTTTGTCGCAATTTTGGGTGCGAACACATTTGTGACAATTCAGTGTTTCCCAATCAAACGTGGACATGATTGTTTCTTTGTAGTTCCACTGGTTTAATTGCTTTGACCCAATCAGTGTGCCACGGCCACCACCGTCGGCACCATTGGCGCCACTGCCTATATTGCCGGCTAAACCTATGCCAGCTACTGCAACACCTGCACCAGCAATAGCCAGGCCAGATGAAGTGAGTCCCAGTGCGACCACGGTCGCTGATGCACCACCTGTAAAAGGTATCGCGACCGCCGCACCAACCAACGCCGTTGCCGCCATTATTTTGCCGAACGCACTTTTCGGTGGATTTGGGGATTTTGGCAATGACGATGCGTCTGCAAACGTCACACAGGCCACACGCGCAATTTCACGACGCGCGTCCAGTGCATTTTTACCCTGGATTTCCGCCATACGTTCACCCAACGTCGCATAATCTTTCAGCATTTGGGTATTTAATTTGTCATATTTCGCATAGTAATTATCCTTGGCCACCTTTAATGCGTGCATTGCAATAATCATACGCATTTGTTTGGTCAGACCCGGAAAACGCGCATTGTCGCTGGATCTGTTGCTGATACGGTCGCGAACTTCGCGATTACTGCGTTTCATACCCTGAACCTCGCGTCCAGTCATACAGTATTGCACGGTTGGGTCCGCCTCTATTGCATTGATTGCGACATCAATGTTTTTCTGTAACACCGCCAATTCAGATTTTACCTTTTCCTTTTGGGCGGCGGACATAGAACTGCCATCAATTTTGTTTAAATAATCATCAACGTTGGACACTTTGCCGTTTTCATCAATATCAACACTTTCCCAGTATATCGTTCCGTCCAACACGCCAGCAAACGGGGTGACCGGCCCCAGTTCTGCACTGGTTGAACCATCAACACGCCCCAATTCAGAATCCATAATCTGGGATATATCCGTGCGACATTTAGAATAATTTATATCCAACGAATCGCTTGAACTAGAATATTCGCAAATCTTGTATTCCAATGAACGTGCGCCGATACCGTCATCGGTTGTTAAGCCGTTGCAATTTTCGGTATCGCCACAGACCTTTATCATTGCGGTATTGGCGGCATTTTGACACTGAACCAGCATACTGTTATCAATGTTTAACATAATACCCTGGACCATATCGGCCAACTGGTCATAGACTGCTTCGCCACGAATTTCGTTTTCGCCATAAACCTGTTGACAGCCAACCAACTTGTCATACGGGCACATACGTATAATCGTATCTGTGTCCAATCCAACGCATTGTGTATAATCCTTGCCACATCTGTCATCAGATTGCAGACACGACTTGACTTCCTTGGTACAGGAATCAACACGCATAGATGCCAACCGTGCGACAACAAAGCCCCAAATCTGTGATTCTGCGGCCTTGGCCGATGACGATGCGTCAATACCGCACGCGTTCAGCGGAATCTTGCACAGACTAAGGACGGTATCTGGTCTGGTTAAACAAAGGTCATACGAACCATCTGGGTCATTTGGGTCAATGGTGTCTTTACATGCCTTTTGAAAACACGACGATATAGAAGAGACGCACGATTGTCTGGCGTTGTCTTCTGCGATAAGTTCAGCCGATTTGATTTGAGGAGCAACCTCGCGTAAGAACGTATCCCAAACCTGTCCTGCAACGGCAACACATTGTTTCGTGACGTTTTCGCACAGCGGCTTTTTTGAAACCAGCGTGTCATATGTTGACGCAGAAATTTCAATCGTTGTTGTCGCACCAACGATTGAATATGTTTTGTTTTTACTGCGACGACTTTTATTAATATTGGTGTTATCAGACGCCGCAACCGATGCACATTTCGAAAAATCATCGCCACAGCCGCCCGTCGAAATCATACAATTTTTAAATTCAACCGCGCATTGCCCTAAATCGTATTTATTTGCCGTGCGATATTGTTCCAATGCCGCCTCGCGTAGGGCCTTTTCTGCGACCGACAATTTATTTGCACTGGCGTTTTTTTGTTGTTTTAAACTATTTTCATATGCAGCACAATCAGACTTTACCCGCTGGGAATACATCATTTGCAACATAGATATTTCGTTGGCACACTCTGGAATTTGTTCCGCACAAACCCGGTGAGATGCGCGATACAACGCATCACCGGTTTTGCCAGCAATCGCGCTGATATCATCATCAGCCCACACGTCGTCACTATCATCAAAATCGACCGTTGAATTCCACATTGTTAAATCCAACGACTGACGTGCAGTTTTCTTGTCATTGTCCCCACGCAGGTCGGCCACCACTGCATTTGCCGCCGAAATCGCCGCATCAGCGTCCGCGCCCATTTCAATTCGTTCAACGCCCGTGGTTGCCATCTGGTATGATTGCTGGTCTAACTTTTCTATCTCGGCCAGAACAGAATCCAATTCGGCATTTCGGTCACTGCATATGCAACGACCGCCACTGGCGTTATCAATCATGCAGAAAGAATCCATGCAACCGTCGTATTTTTGTTGGCACGCTTCGCTGACAACAACGTTTTTGGTGGCCGACGCAACCTTGGTCCCAGTACCAATAACTTTCTGTGTAGTAGCAGCACGCGCAACAACGCCCTGGCCCACAGGCTGAGGGGTCGCACTGCGCGAAACAATTGCACGACCGGATGTTGCACTACGAGCAGTTGTTGCTTGAGACGACGCAGCATTTCCAGTACGTGGCATTGCACTGCGAGCCGCCGATACGCCAGACACACCAGAATTTGCGGTATTTTGCCCACGACGCTGAACCGGGGCGGCAGCATCTGCCGTGGCAAGTAATCCGGCAACCAACATTGAAAAAATTGCAAACCTTCTCATACCTTGAAACCTTCCTAGTTATCTGATTTTATCACAAAAAACGCCACGATAAAAGCATCTTTTTACTTATTCCTATGCATTACTTGACAATTTTATATTTTGTGTTATATAAATTATAAACCAAGAGGGACTACAATTATGGACAAATCCTATATCCCTGCATATACGATAACAAACGAAGATTGGCGTTGGGCACGTGAAATAACACGTGGCGCACAACATGTCCTGACCGTCGCTGGCAGTGGCGACCAGGCCTTGACATACCGCCTGGTTGGCGCAAAAACAGTTGATACATACGACATCACAAAATGCGCAGGCATTATCCAAGAAATCAAGACCGCCGCAATCCCGGTTACACCACGTGACGAATACTATCAATTATTGCGCGAATTACGTTACAGCGCAAATCCACTGAATATGTTCAGTATGACGCATGTTGTCCCGCGACTGCGCCCACAAACAATTGATTTAATGCGCAGCCGCATTGATGTTATCAATTTCAGTCGCGGCGCATCGGTCGACGCATATCCGCAAAATCAATTCACAGACGACGAATACAAACATCTGCAACAAATCATCCGCGGGCCGTTTGAATTCTTTAACTGCGACATCACGGAATTAAACCTGCGCACAATAAAAAAATACGATTTAATCGACATATCAAACATATTTGATTATGGCTATGAACGACGCGACCAGATTGATATTTTGGCGCGGTTGACCAAATGCCTGATGCTTGGCGGTCGCATTATTTCAATGCCACAATCATCAAACGTCAGTTATGATAAATTCAAAATTGAATTAAAAACTGGCGAAGTATTACAGCATGAAAAGACAGAGTGCAAAACCTGTTTTGACCGCATGCATGTATTCCAGCGCACCCGATAAAGCCCCATGCGCCCACGCGTTTTTTATGCGTCACGCACAAACAAAACACCGCCCCATTCGGACGGTGTTTTATCTGAAATAAAACTACTATTACATAATCTTATTTGCTGGTTGTGCGGCGTACCTTTGACGCAGCCTTGGTTGCCTTTGCGGCTTCCTTGGCATCTGTCGCTGGCGCGTCTGCCTTTTCCTTTTTGGCGGCCGGTGCCTGGGCGGCTTCATCAGTGGCGGCCGGTTTTACAACCTTTTTCGCGTTAACATCACGGTCAACCAATTCAATAATCGCCATCGGCGCGGCATCACCATAACGGAAACCGGCCTTTAATACGCGGGTATATCCACCCGGGCGTTTTGCATAGCGCGGGCCCAAAACTGTGAACAATTTTTTCACGGTGGCCGCCGAGCTGTTACCCAGTTCAGACGCTGTCAAACGACGATTGGCAACTGTGTCAACCTTGGCGCGAGTAATCAGTTTTTCAACAACGCTGCGCAAATCTTTTGCCTTGGGCAATGTTGTTTTAATTTGTTCTTTTTCAATCAAGTTTTTCGCCAAGCCAACCATCAGTGCTTTGCGTGCGTTTGTGTCGCGATTAAATGTGCGACCTGCTTTTGCGTGTCTCATCAGATTACTCCTTTGTATTTTTGTTTCTGCCCCAGACCATCTGGGGATTTTATTAAGACGCCACACCCTGATTTACACCAGCAGCGTGGGATTTTGATATACCAGAAAAATTATCACTCCTAGCATATCGAGAAAATAAATTATGTGAGGCGCATGGCAGCGTTCACAGAATTTATTTCAGAAAATTATCAGAACATGCCAGATGGTGATGTTTAGTGGTGTCGTAGTGTAGTTGAGCTACATGAGACACCATCTAAACGCGCCAGATGGCGTGCTATGGTAATTTTATTTGTATGGGTCTTCGTACTTCTTGGCCAACTCTGCAATATTTTCTGGTGGCCAACCCGGTACTTCCATGCCCAGTCCCAGACCCATAGCCTCTAACTGAACCTTGATTTCGTTCAATGACTTGCGGCCAAAGTTCGGGGTTTTCAACATATCTGCTTCGGTCTTTTGGACCAATTCGCCCAACCAATTGATTTTGTCGTTCTTTAAGCAATTGTTTGCACGAACAGACAATTCCAATTCATCAACATGCTTTAACAATTTCGGATCAAACGGCAATGCGTCCTTGGCCTTTTCTTCTTCGGTCGGAGCATTGATTTGCGCCGGATCTTCAAAATTGATAAAGACAACCAACTGGTCTGTCAAAATACGCGCCGCAAATGCGATTGCATCTTCGGGCGAAACAGCACCGTTGGTTTTGACGGTCATTTCCAATTTATCATAGTCTGTCGACTGGCCAACGCGGGTTTCCGAAACAGCTGTTGCAACGTTCAAAATTGGCGAGAAAATTGAATCAACCGGAATCACGCCCAATGGCAACCCATCTGCATGTGCAGACGCCGGCACATAACCGCGACCGGTCGCCAATGTGATTTCCATATCCAAATTCGCGTTTTTATCCAGCGTACAGATTTCTGCGTCTTTGTTCATAACCTCGACCCCGCCAGATGTTTCAATCATACCTGCGGTCACAACGGCCGGCCCCTTGACTTTCAAGGTTGCCTTGTGTTGACCTTCGGTCAATGCTTTGAAATAAACACCTTTCAGGTTCAAGATAATATCTGTGATGTCTTCGCGGACACCTTGCAGGCTGGAAAATTCGTGTTGCACACCGTCAATCTTGATATAGATTGGGGCGCAACCCTGCAATGACGACAACAGCACGCGACGCAACGCCGTGCCCAATGTCAGTCCAAATCCTTTTTCCAATGGTTCAGCAACCAGTTTTGCTAAATTTGGGTTATGTTCATCAACCGTGATATTCAGCTTTTTCGGCTTTATCAGGCTCATCCAGTTCTTTTCAATCATACCGTTTTTCCTTTGGGCTTAGTTTATTATTTTCACCGTTCGGTTGCGCAATATTTTTTTTGCGCCTGCGTATTCTATACCCAGCCCCCATAAAAGTCAAATAAATATTAGAAACACACGATATTTTTGCCCCCTGGCGTCATATCAAAAAAGTTGACAATCAAGAATTATTGTCCTATGATTACGACACAAAAATAACCAAGGATTTTAACTATGAAAAAAATTGCTGTATTTTGTTTGCTGACTATGTCATTAACGGCCGGCGCATACGCATGTCCGTGTCGCGAAACAACAACCGAAACAACGTATGAATCAATTCAAATAAGCACTGTTGAAATTTCAGACGACGCGTATGTTTCCGAACAAAAACCGGCACGCATTGCCGCGCCTTGTCGCGTTCGTTCATCTATTGACCTGGCGTCACGCGCACGTAATTGCAACGCTGGCGTGGCACTGCGCCCGGTTCGCGTAAAAAAATATACCGAGGTCATAGACCATTACCAAGAATATCAACCCGTTGTGCGCTATGTTCCATCTGGCACACACACTACCCGCCGTGTGATTGAATATTAAAAAAACGCCCGTCGGGCGTTTTTTATTTCCACGCATCTGGAATAGCAGTGTACAAATGCTACATAAACGAGCCACACCGCGCACAGATACGCAAACAAAAAACCGTCCCAAACGGGACGGTTTAAAATTAAAGAGAACGGTATAGATGTGTGCTGTGTGGCGAGTGCAGTGTACAAATGCTATATAAACGAGCCACACCGCGCACAGATATACCGTTATATTTAATTTAGACGCGGCGCACTTTCTTTGGACGGCAACCATTATGTGGAATACGCGTCGTGTCTGTGATGGACTGAACAACCAAGCCCGCATTTGCCAAACCGCGAACAGCAGATTCACGACCCTGACCAATGCCACGCATCAAAACGTCAACTGTTTTCATACCCATTTCTGCAACTTTCTTGCCAACTGCATCTGCGACGACGGTCGCTGCATACGGTGTGGACTTTTTTGCGCCCTTGAAATTATTCGCACCGGCGGTCGCCCATGTCAGCACAGCACCAGACTGGTCTGTGATGGTGATACGTGTGTTATTATTTGTCGCGACAACATGTGCAATGCCGTGCGATACTTTTTTTACTACTTTCTTTTTAGCTTTTGTTACTGCCATTTTATTTTTAACCTTTGTTAGATGTCTTCAAATAACTGTCGTGTTATTCTCTACCTTATTTATCTGTGGATAAATTTAATAGAACGTTACAGATGTGAGATGGTGGGCGACGAGAGTGTACAAATAGTACATAACCAGAGCCCAACGCTCACAGATGTGGCGTTATATTAAATTTTATTTACCCTTGGTTGCGGAACCTGCAACAACCACGCGCTTACCCTTGCGAGTACGGGCGTTTGTCTGGGTGCGCTGACCACGAACCGGCAGACGATTACGGTGACGGATGCCACGGTATGTCTTTAAGTCCTGTAAACGTTTGATGTTCATTGCAACTTCGCGACGGACATCACCTTCTACCTTGAAGTTTTGTTCAATATAATTAGAAATCTTAACAACATCTTCGTCAGTCAAGTCTTTTGCGCGCAAACCATCTTTCAAATTCAGTGCCTTGCAAATCTGGGCAGATTTGGCCGGCCCGATACCGTGAATATAGCGCAACGCAATTTCAATACGCTTTTCTGTCGGAATGTTAACACCTGCTATACGTGCCATTTTTTTATTTTCCTTTTTATTATTACCATGGTTTGTGTGTCGCCACACGCCCCGTTCTGCTGTCCCTGGTAATCTGCCGTCAGATTATCAGAGTATTTTATTTTGCCGCATAATTTTATACAAAACACGACAAAAGTCAAATCTTTGTTTCAGGCGTGCGCCCGTCTTTAACGGAAACGCCCCTTCTTTTGCGCCGATTTAATGACGCTGCGATATTTGTTCGCAACCAAATACGATTGCACCTGGTTCATTGTATCCAGAACAACGCCAGCCACAATCAGAACACTGGTGCCACCAATCATCAACGGCATACCAAAATGCGTATTCAAAATGATTGGCAATACGCAGACAACAATCAGGTACATAACACCAATCGCTGTGGTGCGCGAAACAACCGCGTCCAGATAATGCACAGTCTGTTCGCCTGGACGCACGCCCGGGATATAACCGCCCGCATTTTTCAGATTTGTGCTGGTTTCTTCGGAATTAAATATCACCGCGGTTTGAAAATACGCAAAGAACGCAATCAATATCGTGTACAAGATGATATAAGACCACGCGCCATACGTAAAGAACGCCATGATATTTTGAACAACCAAATTCTCGCTCTGGACAAAGCGTTGAACGAACGCCGGCAGCATCATGATACTGGCCGCGAAAACCGGCCCCATAACGCCAGACATATTTACCTTTATCGGCAAATACGACGCATTGGTATTTGTGACGCCATTTGCCATCACCTGGCGCGGATACAGAATTTGGATACGACGCTGGGCCTGTTCAAAGAACGCAATCAACGCGATGATACCTATCACGAACGCAACGACCAACATAATCATCGCTGGCGACATCTGGCCAACCGACCCCAGCGAGAATACCTTGGCGATACCACCTGGAACCTCGGCAATGATGCCGGCGAAAATCAACAGCGATGCACCCTGACCGACGCCACGTGCAGTAATCTGTTCTGCCAGCCACATAACAAATACTGTTCCGCCAACCAATGCGATAATGGCCGACAATTCAAATGCGAAACCTGGGTTCACAACCGCCGCAACACCATTTACCGGTGCCATGATTTCCAAACCACGCACAACGGCCCAACCCTGAACCACGGCCAAAAACACCGCCAGATAGCGTGTGTATTGATTGATTTTAACACGGCCAGATTCACCCTCTTTGCGCAATTCGCTAAGTGACTTGCTGGTCGCGGTCAACAACTGCAACACAATAGACGCAGAAATGTATGGGAAAATGTTTAATGCCAACACGGACATACGCGACAGCGACCCGCCCGAGAACATATCAAACATGCCCATCATACCACTGCCCTCGCCCGAGAACAAATGCAGCACAGCCGACGCATTTACCCCCGGCAAAGGTATAAACGAACCAATGCGATAAACAATCAGCGCACCCAATGTAAACAAAATGCGCTTTTGCAAATCAGTCAGGTTTCCAAAAAAATCTTTCAAGAATTTCATGCGTTGCTCTTGTAATCAGATAAGGCATCCCAGTTTCCCAGGATGCGAGATGCAATTATTTATTTTTAATTGTGCCACCAGCCTTGACGATTGCTGCCTCGGCCGCCTTGGACCATTTGTCAGCAACAATATTCACAGATGATTTGATTTCACCCTTG
>OQVO01000079.1_pt1 | contig 31442 bp, 19 predicted proteins | sample 1691511 | NCBI WGS metagenome assembly OQVO01 (sample SAMN03418254, study PRJEB22391) | human gut metagenome | biome: human-gut; feature: organic feature; material: feces | host: Homo sapiens | place: Tanzania | collected 2013-01 | reverse complement strand
CCGAGGCATCGTAGTAACGATAGACCCCCGGGGAATGTGGAAACAGGGCGATTTTATCCCTGACTGTAAGATTTTTCCCGCTCAAAGCGTTTGAATATTACTTCTTGGCGGTCACGTACTTGGCGACCTCCTCCTCAATGCCTTCACCGCGGAGATCCCTCTTGACGATGGTTCCGTCAGGTCCGAAAAGGATGATGTGAGGAATGCCCTGGATGCCGTAGAGATCGGTAGGAACAGCCTGCGCGTTGATGATCTCGTTCCAGTTCACGCCATAAGCCTTGGCGGTGTCCACGGATGCCTGAGGCTGATCCCAAACAGCGACGCTGAGCACATCGAAATCGTCACCGACGTACTTGTCATAGACCTTCTTGATGTTAGGGATCTCCCTCTTGCAAGGGCCGCACCAAGATGCCCAGAAGTCAACGAGGACGTACTTGCCCTTACCTACATAGTCGGAAAGCTTAACGCCGTCGATGTCGAAGTCGGTGAACATCGCCCCCTCGGCGGTTGCCTTTTTTGCATCGATAGCTTTCTTCATCATTGACACCACAGAACTCTCGGAAAGGGATGGATCGAGCAGGTTAAGCATCGAGTCCACCTGAGCCGGAGTAAGGTCGTACTGAAGGGTACTGAGCACCATAGCTCCAATGATGTTGTCCTTATTGGCATCGAAAGCCTTGTCATTGCATTCCTTTACGGCAGCCTCATAGTCATTATAAACCTGTTCCTTGACGGAATCCTCGGCCTCGTCGCCAAGTTCCTCAAGTCTGGCTCTGGCATCCTTCTCGAACTGAGCCCTCGCGTCAGCGTAGGCTTTGTACTTCTCCTGAATGGAGACAGACGGTGCCTTGGAGGAAATCTCAACAGTGCCGTCCTCTTTGACGGTGAAAGTCAGAGGAGTACCATCAGGAATGAACGCCACTCTGGAACCAACGCCCGTCAATCTGGCCATTGCCGTCTTAGAAGCCGGAAGTTCAGCGGTAAACTTTCCGTCAGTCACAGGGACGGTCGTTTCAACCAGCAGGTCCGGAATCACAAAAGTAACCGAATCGGGAGCACCAGCCTCGAAAGTGCCTTCGATGGCTGTCTTGTCAGAAACCTTAGGGCCGCACGCGACAGCGGCGATGGCAGCCACAGCCGCCAGAATGAATGAATTACGTTTCATATTATATGAATATTAATGAGCAACCTCTATTCTTGCGGCAAGGGCCGCCGTCTTCGCCGACCCAGACTCGCATAGGGTGTAAAGTTATGAATATTTTCGATAATATGAGTATCTTTGTTCAAGATTATCAGATATTTATTCTATATGACGCTTAAAGCCTGCATAAAATCAATGAGGCTGAGGACACTTCCGCTGTCCTTGTCCGGAGTGATCCTCGGGGTGACGCTCGCGGCGGACAAGACAGATGTCAGCCCGTGGACAGCCGCGCTGATCTTCCTGACAACGGTATGTCTGCAGATCCTCTCAAATCTGTCCAATGAGCTCGGCGACACCTTGAGCGGCACAGACTCGGCTGACAGGCAGGGACCTAAGTACGCACTCGGCAGCGGAGACATGACCATCGGAGACATCAAAAAACTCATCCTGATGTTCATCGGGCTTTGCGTCATCTCCGGCCTGGCGATGATCCAGGTCTCCTTCGGAAGCCTATTCAAGACAGAGTCTATCTGTCTTGAAGCGCTTGGCGCGGCGGCTATTGTGGGTGCGATGAAGTACACTTTGGGGAAGAACCCTTACGGGTACAGAGGGCTCGGCGATGTGTTCGTGTTCATATTCTTCGGCCTTGTGTCGGTGCTTGGCGGGTATTACGTCGCGGCTCGGGAACTGCCGTCACTGATTATGCTGCTGCCTGCCTCCGCCATCGGGTGTTTCAGCGTGGGAGTGCTGAATGTCAACAACATAAGAGACATGAAGACGGATGCGGTGAACCGCGTGACCGTGGCCATCAAACTCGGAATGAAGGGTGCGAGAATATACCAGACCGTCCTGGTCACATTGGGCTGGGCCTTGATACTGGTGTTTTGCGCGGTCTATGATTCCGCGCCGGGACATTACATATTCATCATCACTCTTCCATTGTACATCAAGCACCTGCAAGGCGTATGGACCCGGAGCGAGCGGGCTCTCGACCCAATGCTCCCGATTCTTGTGATCTCAACATTCTTCCTCTCCATCCTCGCCGGAGCGGGATTTCTGATTTTCTAGGAATATGCCGACAAAGTCAAAGGTTAAGAATATGTTCGACAGCATCGCTGGCGACTATGACTCTCTGAATCACATACTTTCGCTGGACGTGGACAAGATCTGGAGAAAGAAGGCCCTGAAACAGATCGTGGACGCTCCGGCTCCGGCCCGTGTCCTGGATCTGGCCTGCGGAACGGGCGATTTCTCGATCGCCATCGCCAAAGCCTTGAGCAGGTCTCACAAACGAGTCGGGACTCCTGTTGAAGCACATGTTAAGGCTTCAGTCAAAGCACCAGTCAAAGCACCAGTCAAAGCACCAGTCGAGGCCCCAGTCGAGGCTCCAGCCAAAGTACCAGTCGAGGCACAGGTCACATCGACAGGTTTTGTGACAGGAGGTTCTGGAAAATCTGACTCCGCGACCAAAGGTCACGTGACCGGCGTGGATCTGTCCGAAGGCATGCTGGCCGTGATGCGTGAGAAGGTCGGCAAAGCCGGCCTGGCCGACATGATCAGCATAGAAGAAGGCGACGGCGAGGCGCTACGCTTCCCGGACAACACCTTCGACCGGGTCACCATAGCCTTCGGAATCAGGAACTTCGAGGACAGACCGAAAGGCCTAAGGGAGATGCTGCGCGTCCTCAAACCCGGCGGCCGTCTCGTGATCCTTGAGCTCTCCCGCCCAGAGAACAAAGTCATCCGCTGGTTCTACGACCTCTATTTCCTGCACATCCTCCCGAAGGTCGGCGGCAAGGTCTCCGGTGACAAGGCCGCCTACGCCTACCTCCCCGCCTCCGTCGCCGCCTTCCCCGGCAAAAAGGCGTTCATGGCCACGATGCGCGAGGCCGGCTTCCGCACCGTCACCCACAAAGCCTTCACCCTTGGCATCTGCCGGATGTACACCGGCGAGAAATAGGGAAAAAAGCGTGGCATCTAAATTACTGAATATCAAGATAATAAACTATGTCCTAGTGGGAGACATCGCACCAGGACATAGCGTTTTTCCTTGATTATAAAGGAGTTATCTGCCACGATCGTCACTTCGCATCGACACTGACATTGTCGCAGTTTTCGAACGTGAAAGGCTCACCTTGCGGATCATATTCATAATCCTTGTTGAGAGTCACCTTGTTGTCCCTGTAGGTGACACCGTCCACGCAGTAGAGGTTCAATATTCTTGGATCAAAGGTCTTGAAGGTGTTGTCCTCAATCGTGATGTTGCTATGGTAGCGGCTTGCTTCCTTCTGCGGGATTCCGCTGCCTACCGCGATGCAGGCGCTCCCCCATCCCTTGCAGCCATGAAGACAGTTCTCGAAGACATTGCCTCTGATGGTCACATCCTTGACACCTGACTGCTCGTACCAGTAATTGCCGTCGCCCTCGAAAAGGATCGCGGCACCGGGAACATGGAAATAGTTGTCTTCAATGACGACCTTGCCTTTCGATCCGATCAGAAGACCTCTTGCCCTGTTGTTGCCGAAAGAACAGCCTTTGATCAGCACCTCAGGCTTCACAGACGCGTCGGCAAGCACATCCCTCTCCTCAAACCCCTCCGGTATCGGCTCCTCGAAAGTCACGACGGAATAGTCATCGTTGAACTTATAGACCTCCTTGACTTTCAATGTGTCGTACGTCATCATCGTGTTGTGGCTGACAAACTCCATCTCCATTCCAACCTCGGCGAAATCCTTCCCATAGTTCGACCACAGAAGCAACTGGTTGTCCGAGACTTTCCGACGAGCCACCGCATACCATCCATGAATGTTGGTGGCATCGTCCTTCTGGTTCATGAACGTGCATCCGATCATTCTGATGAAGCCCTTGCAGTTCACGAAATGGGTTGCGTCGGCTGTGATGCTTATCATCCTGCCCTTGCCCGGAGATGGAACGACCTTGACATTGTTGAGTTCAAGATCCTTGGATCTTTGGGCAATAACGCCCATTCCTCCGCAGTGCCAGATGTTCACATCCTTCAAGGTGAACCCGTCGCATCTCTCAAGCGTGAACGCGGGGTTCAGTCTGGCCGCGGCGCCGAAAACGAGTGTGTTGCCCGTGGTTACCCTGATGTCTTTCTCATAAACTTTGTAGTCTCCGTCAGGAAGAGCCTCGGCCTGAAGTCCCGGACCCCACACCCAATAGTCCCTGACATAATGAGCGACTTCTTTTTTCTCCGTGTCAAACTCCAGAAGATTGCCATAAGGGTACTTATTGCGGAACTCATCCCTAAACACGATGATCCCGCTCTCAAGGCTTATCCTATAGTCATCCGGGAACTTGACCTTGACCCAATCCTTGCCCGAACCCGTTATCAGACCTTCGGAATGGAATGTTCTTGTGTAATCAATGTCAAGACCGCTGACCGACACATTTCTGGAATCCTCGACATTGAACGGCGAGATGAATCCGGTGAACAGCAATGTCGTGCCGTTGCCTTCTATTCTAAGGCCGTCGGCTCCGACGATGTCAAATGCTATTCGCTTGTCACTCGGGTCGTTGTTGCTGATTTTCTGAAACTTGCCATAGCAGTAGTCCGGTTTGACAGGGAGAGTGCCTCCAGGCAGCACAAGGGTGCTTCCTTTGCTTTTCAGACAATCCTCCAAGGCCTTTCTTATGGCCGGCTCCACATCGTTCTGAACCATCTCCTCCGTCAGATAATCCTTGAGAAAGACTGTCTTGCCTGCCGGCTCCATCGAGCATGACGCGACGAGGCAAACAAACGCCGCCATCATTATTTGAATTCTTTGTGTCATTACCTAAGCGATATATTCTTGATTTCCTGTCCTGATTTTACTGAATACTCACGGAGTCTTCCATCACAACTGATTCCGATCCTGAGTCTCTGTCCATCAAGCCTTTTAACCTTGATGTCGAAGTCTTTACCGAATGCTTTTACGTGATTCAACGCCATCTCATCCCAATCGGACGGCATCCGGATCTTAAGATTGAATGAGTCGAATCCGGAAGGCCTTATTCCGAAAAGACCTTCGGTGATCACCCTGCAATAGAGTGCGCTCTCCCCCGACAGATGCCGCTGCGACCCTTCAGGGTAGGCCTCGACCGGATACGGGACGTGGGTTCCGAGAAGGCGGCGCTCCGAATAATTGTGGAGTTGCGAGAGAGCCGCATCCGCATGACCAGCGGCGAAAGCCCCTCTAAGCGCATAGAGCGTTGACCTGTCCCAGAATGTGGAACTGCCCTGCTGGGTAAGAATGCCATCCTCCGTCATCATCTCGGATGAGAACAAAGCGGCAAGCGTGCCTTCAGCCCTGTCGTCAATCCCGAAACACAATGGCAGACAAATCCAGGACCTCAGCAAGTCGTTTCCTTCGTAGTAACGATATGTCTCATAGCCGCTTACGTTGGCCGAGAAATAGCGACCTATTGATTCTCGCAATCGCGCCGCCCGCTTTCGGTACAGCCTTGTCACGGAGGCAGTCTCCCCCAGCAAAGGGGCAAGGTATGCGGCGGACACCAGCCCGTCGTAGTAGAGGCAGGCCGTCGAAAGATTGGCGTCTCCGGCAGGGAAGCGGCCCTCAAGCTCATCCGAGTCTGATTCCGGAACTCCGGCAGCGTTGAGTTTCCGGTGGCAATACTCCAGACACCATTTCAAGAACGGCCAGAGCTGCTCCGCCTCGTTCTTGTCTCCTCTCGCCAGAAGATACCTTGACAGCCCATGCGCTATCATGGCCGCATCCCCCCTGTCACCTGCTCCGTCCCAGATGTCCGTCCCCTCGGCAATTATCGAGCTTGGAACCGGTTTGAAATCATCATTCATGAATCCTGAATAAAGCCGGTAACAGTTGAACGCAGATTCGTTGCCGACCGCATAGCCAAGGAAAGGATAGAACGGATTGACATATTCACATTCGTCATTGCACCAAAGCGCGGCATAGTAGGACTCTCCACCGGGACCGTGCATAAGGCCTCCCTTTGTCCTGTAAATGCTTTCCGAGGCTCTGATCTTGGCGAATCTAAACTCTGTGTTGATCACAGTGTCAGGTGTTTCCAGAATCAGGGACGAATCGATGGCGTCGCGGATGAAGGACATCCTGTCGGAATATTCCGCATCAAAGTCCGGAACAATCATACTTCCTCCTTTTTCCCGGTAGGCCTGGAAAGCCACTTGAAATCCGATCTCCTGCCAAGGCTCAAGAACATAGGTTCCACTTCCAAATATGTCTGCCCGGATCACATAGCTGCCGTCCACACCCTTGTCGGCCAGGGTCTTCGCCTCCTGGCTGAACTTCGGGATATTAAGCACCAGCGGACTGGCGGAGATATTCCTTATGCTGTAGATCTCGCAGAGCATCGGATGGACCTTGCTTGGAAACACCGTTGTCCTGACTTCGGCTACCGGCTTCGGATTGTCTCCTCTGGCTCCACCGACATTGGCCTTTCCGACACCATATTCATTGACAACGGAAAGGGCTCCGTTTATGGACACTTTCTTAGTGGAAAGCTGCCGAGGGACAAGAGAATTGATCCCGACCAGCGACATGACGTCCGTACCCATCCTGTAAAGCAGGCTGGCGTGCGTGTCATTAGGGACACGGCGAAGCATCGGGAAAACCAACGATCTTTCCTGGCCGAACAGGCCTTTTTCGTCAACCATCCATCGAAGGACGCAGGAAACCTGTTCCCCGCTCATCTCGATGTGGTCGGAATATGGCAGGACGATCCTTTCGGGATTCAGCTCTATAGAACCGTCCGTTCCGATTGTCCAGCACGTCTGCGAATATGCCGCATTGGCGCTCGTTACCAGCGCCAGAATGGCCCACAGAATCCTTTTCATCACGTTTTTATTTTATTATTCCCACATCTTTGACTTCCCAGTCATCCGTTCTGAACGGAGCGAAAGGCTGACCGGAGGTTGTCATCACGTTTGCGTCCTCGGGATAGTTTCTGAAAGCATAGCGAGCGGCTACAGGCTCGGGGACATCTTCCGACCAGACTTCAATCTTATTCTGCCACCAGCGGAAGTTGACTTTGGCCTTATGCCAGACCTTGTCCGCCCCGGCGATCTCAAAGCCTCCCGGAGTGTAGTAGCCGTCCGAGGCGAAACCGAGAATGCTGTCGGACTCATTGAACTCATTCTGTCCGGAAAGATTGTTGAAACTCAGGACAAGCTGGTTGCACTTGTGGTAATCGTTGTACTCCTTCTCCATCGACTTGTAGGTCGGAGCAGGAAGCGGCACTCCATCGACACCATAGTCGTTACGGAGCGCGAGCCATGCAAGCCTGGTGCCCACCTCCATCTTCTTCCGAGGATGTATGCAAGTACGGCTGCCGATGTCTGTCGTTGCGGCAATGCCGCTATGAGGGATTTGAGCCATTGCCTGGTACTGTGCCTCCACGACCAGAGGCAGAGAGCGCAGTCCCTCGCCGTTGTAGGGGTAAGGGGCAAGCTGAACGAAATAGAACGGCATTTCCTCATCCTCCCAGATATTCCTCCACAAGTCAACCATGGAAACCATAAGATTCCTATAGTCAAACCAGTTGATCCTGTTCGACTCCCCTTGGTACCAGATCCATCCCTTGGCCGTGTAATGGCGCAGAGGCCAGATCATCGAGTTGAACAGCCTGTGGGGCTCACTGGTGACCCCTTCTCCGGAGAGGGCGAACTCATGGTTGATCCCCTCGGTGGAGAGGATTGCCTCATCGCTCATCCAGCATTCGATGCGTGTGCCTCCCCAGTTCGAGGAGATCAGACCCACCGGCACACCTACGAGAGCCTTGGACAACGCCCTGCCGAAGAAATAACCGCAGGCACTGAACTGACTCGCGTTCCTCATGGTAGGCAAAAGCCATTCTCCTCCGCAGGTGTCCGCCGGTTCGTCAGCCGGAACCCGGGGAACCTGGAAAAACCTGATCAAGGAGGCCTCGGTAGGGACATCCATCAGGTACTCGGGATAATTTTCAACCGGCTGCATCATGAAACCGCAGAGCGGCATCTCCATGTTGGACTGCCCACAGCAAAGCCAAACCTCGCCGAGCATGATCCCCCGGACAGTGACCGGCTCGCCGTCGGAGATGGTCATGGTGTGAGGGCCGCCGGCGTCAGCGGTCGCTACCCTGACACGCCAATTCCCGTCCGGATCAGCTTTGGTACGATACCTTTCCTTGCTCCATGACACAGACACTGAGACCTTTGCCCCGGCCTTGGCCTTTCCCCAGACATTCACGGAAGTGTTGCGCTGAAGAACCATGTTGTCACCGACGAGCGATGGAAGATAGACTTTCGCAGACACGGACAAAGCAGTCAGCAACACCGCCGCCATCACAATAAGAAACCTTTTCATATCATTCAAAATTTTAATGCAGACATCAAGTGATCATTGAAAAATAACTTGAACTAAATCTGACACAAATTTAGTTCAACTTATTTTTTCATGTTCCTAACGCTTACCAAAAATAACAAAAATCATCGAATAGGAGCCATAACATAACAGGCACCACCTCCCGGAGCAAGCGGAACGGCAAGTGTGTCTCCACTGGCCACGGTGTTTTCAGAGATGACATACTTTTCCGGACTGAGATCAGAATCTGGGGAATCCTCAATGGAACGCAATGAATATTCACGCCCTGCATCAAGAAAATCCAGACTGATTTCAATCTCGCGCGAATTCCAGTCGGTCAAGACACCGATGTACCAGGCACCATCCTTCTCCCTTGCGGTCACAATGAAGGAGCCGAGCTCCCCGGCGAGGATTTCCGTATGATCAAACACCGTCGGCAATGAGGCGATGAATTCCGAGCATGGCAGATCCGCCAGATAAAGTGACGGGGAGTCACACATCATCGCCAAAGGCGAGTCGAACACGACATAGGCCGCCACCTGACGGGCTCTGGTTCCCTTGCTCATAGGATTGTGCCAATCTATACGGAATGACTCCTCCGTGGCGTTCCGGTAAGAACCCTGCGTGTAGTCTGACGGACCTTGGATCTGACGGATGAACGGGAATGTGACATCGTACTCTACAGACTTCGGAGAGGCCCATTTCACCTCCTCCAATCCGTAAACACCTTCAAAATTCACAGCGTTAGGGTACGTCCTGTTCAAACCCGTAGGTTTGTATATTCCATGAAGATCCACCATCAGCTTGTGCCTTGCCAGCGCTTCCACGATGCGGTAGACCATGTCAACGCATTCTTGGTCATCCCTGTCAAAGAAATCGACCTTGAATCCTTTCACCCCGATTCCAGAATAGTAGGCCGCAGCCTCTTCCAGTTTATCATCCAGGACATTAGCAACCGCCCAGATAAAAACTCCGACTCCACGCGAGGCGGCATATTCAACCACCCTGACCAAATCAAGGTCTATGCCTTCACGCAGCGACATGATGTCATCCCTGGCCGACCATCCTTCGTCCATCACAATGTAGGGAAGTCCGAGGCGGGCGGCGAAATCGATGTAAGCGAAATAGGTCTCGGTGTTGACACCCGGCTTGAAGTCAACTCCCGTCAGCCCCCAGTCGTTCCACCATTCCCAGGCACACAGACCCGGCTTCACCCAATCCCACTCCGACGGGTCACCTTCGCGTGGCTCCGCCAACAGATAGACAAGGTCATTGACCGGCAGTTCCTTGTCTTCATCAGAAATCGCCACAATCCGCCACGGGTAAGTCCTTCGCGCGGAGGTCCTCGCGATCACATCCTTCCTTGCGGCAATCTTCTTCTGGCAACGCGCGGGATGGATGTAGCAACTGTCCGGCAGACAGGCGAACTCGCCCTTGAATCCGCCTTCCGTTCCCTTTAGGAACATCCCGGGATAGGATTTCAGATCAGACTCGCAGACCACAGCCTTCACCCCGTTGTCACACTCGATGGCCACCGGAAGGAAAGCCAAAGAAGACTCGGTTCCGAATTCGCTGACTCTCTGATGAGTATAGGCATTCTGGAAAGCGTTCGCATAGGGATCTTTCCCCACTGAGTAACTCAGCCATACCATCCTGTCCGACGGCAGGTTGAACTCTTCGGTCTCTCCGCGCACGACCACGGAATCCGAGGCGAAACAGCCATCAGTGACAAATCTCCACGCCACACCGCTGTCGTAGGCCCGGATCTCCAATGACCAGCCGCCAAATGACAGAACAGCCTCGTTGCACTTCCCCGAAACCTCGGCTTGTCTGTAGAACATGGCCTCCACGCTCTCCTCGACGCTGCGACGACGCACCCTCATCTTTCCTGAGTTCCTCCCGAGAACCTTTCCTTCGGTGACAAACTCCATCTCCATCGCGGACGGAGAGATGAGTACGGAGCCATCATGTGTGATTGAATATTCCAGCCTCTCTCCTGAGAGAACCTTGACGCAGGTTCTTCCGTCGGGGGATTCCAGAGAATATTCATTGACCCCGCAAGACACGGCGACAAGGAATGTAAGGACAGCGAGACTTGCCTTAATATATTTTGTAAACATTTCTACTTCAATGATTCTTCTATCAACTCAAGTTCCTTCTGGGAGTAGCAGGTCTTGCACACATCCTCGCCGGCGGCCTTTGAGACATAGGACAGGAAAAAACAGAATTTGTCATAGTCCGTCTTCAGCATGGCCGTTTCATCCTCTTCAAGCGCATACAGCAGCCTGAATGCCTCCTCATAGACCTTCCAACCGTACTTTCTCGCAATTCTCATGAAAGTGTAGTGCAAGGCATCACCGTTGTTCTTCGCGACACCGGCTCCGATGGTCTCATCGTAGGCAATCTTGTAGTAGTCCATATTCTCCGCTCCGCTGTAGAAAACACCGCGCTGTCCCATCCTGCCGCCACAGTCCTCCAGAGCGTAAGACATCCTGAAATTAGCGAATATCTCGTCGTTCCAGTTCCATGTGGAATTGGTTCTTGAGCCGTCGGGACGACAGTATCCGGAAAAAGTATGACCGATCTCATGCATCACACCGAAATTCCAGTCGCCATTATCTCTGGTGGACAGCAATGACTTGTCAATGCCGACATGGTTGTTCCACAGGATCGGATTACCTGCCAACGCCCAATAGCCCGCCTCAACTCCCGGTGTGGTCAGGATGGTGATCCTGGAACCGTTGAAAGGAGTGCCTCCGACCAGCCTTGAGTAACTTTCGTAGACCGAGTCAAGATTGGCCAGCCAACTGTCCAAAGTGGAATCGCTCACGCAGACTTTGTCGGTGTCGAGCGCCAGACGAATATGCTTGCCCTCACGGATGCAAAGCTCCTCCGGCAGGATCTCTCTCAAACTAATGCAGTCCCACCAAACCTTGCCGTGAGCCGTACCTCCATTGTACGTGCCTCCGTGGTCTCCAAGACGGCATCTGATCTGAGCCTTGCCTGTGGCGGCCGGCACAAAATCCACATAGACTTTCTTCCAGTCGCTGTCGCCATAACAGAATTCGGAAGCGTTCCATTCCTGATCAGTGTTCTCAGTCTCCACTGTCAACACCGCCCCACGGCCTTCAGACACTCCAGAAGTCTTGAGGAATGCAGACACGCGATAGATTCTCTCTGGATCAAGTCCTTCAACATCATGACAGACACTCACCTGTGCTCGTTCCGGAGAAGAGATGAAGACACATCCTCCGCCATCCATTCCTTCCTCCTGTCTCCAAAATGCAGCGGCTCCCTCGGGAACCTCACCGTCAAGCACTAACGTCCAGCTACCGTCCCCCAGAACATCCGTGCTGAAATTCTCTTCATAGGAACAGGCCTTCTTCTCCCCGCAGGCCAGTACTGCGGTTGCCATGGGCAGCATGATCGCCGCCGCTAATAACGGGATTCTCATCTGATACTATTTCTGTGTTGAAAGATATTTCTTAATAAGATCAAGTTCGCCGTCAGGGAATGTCTCCCGTACATCCTGTCCGTCAGGAGTGTGCTTGCTGAGTATCGTAAGCAGGTAATCGAATTTCTGCCATTGATTCATCGAGCTTTCCATAACCGAGTTAATCCTTGTCCTGTAGATCTCGTCCCACGTGTCTATCCACACTTGCCATCCGTAGGCGTCACGGATACGCCATAGACAATAGGTAAGGCCATTGCCCATCTCCTCGCACCTGCCGGCCTTTATGATATTGTCATAGGAGTTGGGCGTGTCCGATCTATAGAGGGCGACAACCTCCTTGCCGTGATAGATCTTGTCATTGTTGAAGACCACTCCGTCAAGTTTTTCCAAGGCATAGTACATCCTCCAGTTCGCCATTACCTCCTCATTGAAGTCAAAAGCGCAGGTGGCGCTGAATTCCGTGAAGTGTCCCGGAGCGAAATCATGGCCGAGCTCGTGCATGAGCCCGAAGCACCAATCCCCTTCCTTCACGGACATCAGCGTCTCGGTAATATAATTCTCGTTCCATTGGATAGGATTGCCGGCATATGCCCAAGCGTTGATGGAACCTGAACGGATTCTTATCTTATTCCCACCATACGGTTTTCTTCCGGAAAAAAGCTCCACATAAGCCTCATAGACCTTGTCCAGCTTTGAAAGCCACTCTCCTATCATTGATTCAGAGATAGCGATGTATTTCTTGTCACACATCAAGACAAGATGCTCACTCTCCTGAACATACAGATCATTGTTATAGGAGATTGACACATTGTCGAAATAGGCTACGCCACGCGCGTCGTCACAGTTGGCGCCCAGCCTCAACGCTATCTCCAGATAGTCAGTCTCGGGTTCCAACTCCAAACTCACGGTAGTCCAATCCGTTGTGCCATAGACTCGTTTGGACTTCAAGGACCAGGCGGAATTCAGGGATATACAGGCTCCTGACTCCGGATTGGCTCCGCTGACTCCGCTTGTCTTGATCTTGACGGACACCTTGTAATTCTTCCCCGGAACCACCTTGATTCTCTGCACCACAGCCACATCGACCGTATGGTCAAGAGCCGCTATGCAAAGACAACGGCTGTCCTTGTAGCCGTAGCCGTCTATCTGAGAAACTTTTGCGCCAGATTCGCGCCATCCTCCGACATAGTACCATTTTCCATCCTCGGGGACATCACTGTTCTTTGTCAAGTTGATGTCATCCTCGAAGTTCTGATTAAATATGATGCCAGAAAGATACTGTCCGGTAGGGGGATTATCGGGATTCGGGTCATCCGGAAAATCAATCGTAGGTTCATCCTTACCCGAACACGAAACGGCCACAAAAGTGGCCAGCAATAACGATGATAACAGGGAATATAGTCTCATGTCTCTTAGTCTTATCAATCTTCGCGAACTCAGCGGCGACTTATCTTTTACCGCCTGTTGAATCATAAAGGCGACGGGCGAAGTAACGCCCGTCGCCATATCGACCAACCCTATCGGGTCAGCCTACAGAAAAGTTTACGGGTGTTCCAATAACCAAAGACCGCCATCTGAAGGTCCCAGCTTCCGTCAGCCGGGTTGAATCTGGACTTGTTCCAGATCCAGTCATCGTCCGTCCTACGGTCACTCACATTGACCATCCTGTAGAATCCGTCCTTGTCCGGTTCCTCGCTGAGGTCGAACAGGATGACACCATCCTTCCATTTTCCGCCGTAGATTATGTAATATCTCTGCGGAACTCCTTCATGAGCAGAACCGGCAGTGAAGTCGATTCTGTTGGAGAAAGAGTTATAGCCGGTCTCATTCTCGGTGAACGCGGTAACTTTCTGTGTCGTCTCGCCACCGCCTTTGTTTGCCGCCACAAAAGTCGCATCCTCTCCGACAGTCAGGTTGAACTCCCACTGGACACCTTCGACAGTCTTGACATAGTCTCCGGTGATCGTCTTCACGACCTCAAAGAACACAGTCTGCCTGCCTTCGTCAAACAATGTTCCTTTAGGGAATTTGTCCTGATCAACCGTCAGCGCCACCATATAGGCGTCCTCTCCGTCATACGGCATAGCGGATGCATCTACCGCGAATTCAACTGTAGCCTTTTTGGACGCCGCCTTGATGCTCGCCTCGCCGACCGACACCTTGGAGACATCAAATGTCTTGTAAGACGTGCCGTTGGCGGCATTGTAGGCGCTCACAGCCTCCGGATCATACTTAAACGAAACCTGAAGGTCGTTGGACAGCGGGGCGTTCATCTGGATCGTGACACTTCCTTTCCGGTAGGACGGAAGAACCTGCTTGCCCACGGCCTCCGGAGTCCATGCCCTAAGGGATGTCAGACTGGCGATCACGTAAACCGGGGAGGATTGCTCCACCACATAGCCACCTGTCTGTTCAAGTACAATAGGGCAAAGATATTCCTTGCCTTCTGCCATTCCTTTGCTGCTGAATGAGATGACATCCTCAAAGGTCATCTGTTCCGGATTGAATGTGCCGTCGGAGACCTTGTAGCATGACGAAGGGATTGGTTCATACGAGGTTCCGTTGGCGGCATTGAATTCAGCCACTTTGTCATCGGCAATCTTGATACTCACTCTCTTGGTGTCAAGGTTATTGAAATTGGTACCGGCCTTAATTGTCACAGTCTGGTCAAGCGGATCTATGGACAGGAAAGACAAGACTTCCGGGGTCTCCGGCACATCGACAATGATTGTAGGCTCAGAGGTCGTCAATCCTATGAGTATCGATCCCATAGAACCAAAATCGGCCACCTCCATAGAGGCTCCCGTGAGGACTACAGGAATAAGAAGATTCTCGGCCCCCTTTCCATTGTCCCTCACAAGCTCGGCGGTCTTGATCGTTACGACAAATTCCGCCTTCTGGGTGTTAGGCGCGAATGTAACGGATTCAGGCATAGTGTAATACTTGGAATCCATCTGTCTGAAACCTGTGGAGTAAATCTCGTTGTATGAATCAATTTCCGCCCCATCCACGGAAAGATTCAGCATAAGCTCCTTTGACACGCCATATGTACGTTTTACGGTAACGGTCACATCCGTAGTCTCGTACGAACTTATCGTGGCTGTCTTCTGCAGGCCGGACAAGGAGAATGCCGGGTCAGGAACGACATCCGGCCTTGGCAGTTCGACCGTACAGGAAGCGACTGTCACTCCAGCGAGCAGCAATATGGATGATATAATCTTTTTCATTTCTGTGATGTTAATAATCTTGGTTAATACGTTACTCAAACCCACAGAGGTGGCCGCGTCCGGCAAGCCACCTCACTAAGGGCGGCCACTAATAGAACGGAGCCTGCACCAGATTGGTGTTGTACGCCACTTCCGAAGCCTTGATCGGTGCCAGATAGTGCTCCATACGGAAGATTCGCGGCATTCCTTCAGTCATCGTGAAGAACTTAGGGTCGGTCGCATTCTCTCCCTCGGCGACGTTGAAGCCATAGACCGGGGTGTTGAGGACACCATTATCCCCATGGGCTATGAACCAACGGCGCACGTCAAAGTAACGGTGGCACTCCCATGCCAGTTCGACACGGCGCTCCTTCATGAGCATATGTCTCATCTGTTCTTTGGTGTAAGTCCCTTTATATTCAGGAATCCCCGCTCTCTTGCGAATCTCGTTCAGGTAAGGAAGTATCGTTGAATGGGATGCCGCTCCGGCATATTCATTCATAGCCTCGCAGTAGTCAAGATAGATTTCTCCGAGACGAATGACCGGGAACGGTATCTGACTGGAGATGCACTCGCCCTTTCCTTTGTCCGAATAGGCCGACAGAGGTATGTTCTTCTGAGGAGAGAGACCCGTGGAGTTATGATCTCCGGTCGAGCGGCTTTTGCCGGCGTTGCCTTTGTTCCAGAACTCGATTGTGGTCATCACTCCGGAACCGTCCTGGTTTCTCATGTCAGGGTGGGTGTAGCGGTCAAGACGCTGGTTCGGGAAATGCGTGGAGGCATAGAACCTCGGCTCTCTGCCGACAAACATCCAGAACGTGTTCTTGATCGTACCGTGCTCCACATCATCCTCGGAAGACCACTGCTTGTTGTCAAACCACTCTTTCAACGGCCTGGCCTCGCTACCGTCCGCCATGAAATAATCATTGGCAAGATTGAGGCTCACGGCGTCACGCGCATTCCAAGAATGGAAGCAAGCCGGCAGACACTGCATTGTCCACCAATAGGTGGCCTGCGGACGAGCCCAGATCAGTTCTTTATTCCAGGTTGTGGTTATCTTCTGATAGTTCTTGACATAATCCTCAAAAGTGAGCGGCTTACCATCCTCGGCCTTCGGCTCCAGAAGCTCGTACTTGCCAAGATCGATCACCGCCTTGGCGGCGTCGGCGGCCTTCTTCCATTTCTCGTTGTCGTAGGTCTGGCTGATCAACTGCTTGCCGTCATGGTTCTTCCAGTTGGCATAAACGGTGTTGCCGTTAAAAAGAGGGCTTGCCGCGTAAAGAAGAATCCTTGCCTTCATGGCCATCGCCGCGCCTTTTGTCGGGAAGCCATAGTCATCCTCCACCCTTTCCTCCAGCATTGAAGGTATCGCCGCGTCAATCTCGCCGCAGATCCAATCCACGCACTCGTCATAGCTGCTCCTGCTAAGTTTCTCGGAGATGAACGTCTTATCGACTATCGGAATCGGGCCATATTCACGAAGAATCCAGAAATGGTAGATCGCCCGCATGAAACGTGCCTCGGCCTTCATCCTCGGAAGTTCTGTGACAGGATCAAGTTCCTTGCAGTTGTCAACATTCTCAAGGAATATGTTGCAGTGGCGGATGGCCTGATAGAACAGTTGGAAATAGTACTTGTCAGTCGAGGTCACTGGAGTCTCCGGGCTGACCGAACCGTTCAGAACGTGAGGAATATGCCAGTCAAGAGCGTTGTTCGCATCGTCAGTTCCGAACATGTAGTGGTTATAGTAGGCTGATCCCCAGAGTTCAAGCGGGAAGTAATCGGAAGAGTACATTCTGGCGAACCACTTGCGGGTGTCATTACGCGAGGAGAACACCTTTTCCAGAGTATTGAGCTCCTCTGGATCCTGGTCAAGGAAGTTGCAGCCGGCAAACAGGACCGGAACTAAAAGCATAAGAATATATTTTCTCATAATACTCTCTTTATTAGAATGTTAAATTAACGCCAAGGAACACGGTAGCTTGAATAGGGTAAGCATCCGCTCCCACTTCAGGATCCCAGAACTCTTTCTTGAACTTGCTAAAAGTCATAAGGTTCTGAGCAGACACATAGAATCTGAGATTGTCCAGTCTCATCCTGTCCAGAGCCTTGCGTGGCAATGTGTAGCCGAACTCAAGGTTCTTCAGACGCATGTAGTCACTGTTGCGCACCCACCATGTGGAGGATTTGTAATTGTTGACGTTCTGTCCCATGTAGAGCCTCGGGGAGAAGGCATACGGGTCAGGGTTCTCCTCTGTCCAGCGGTCGCGGAATTTGGTTATGAGGTTACCCATAAGCTTAGGGTCACGCTCTGCCTGGAAAGGCTGGAAGTACCATCCGGAAGTCAGATATGTAGTCGCCCCGAAAGCACCCTGCATAAGGAAAGAGAAGTCAAAACCTTTCCATGAGAGAGAGGCTCCGAGTCCAAGCACCTGCTCCGGCCTGGACGGAGAGGCTGTCCAGATCATGTCATCCTCTGTGATCTTACCGTCATCGTTGACATCACGGTAGCGGATGTCTCCAGGACGCAGCTGCTCTTTGGTAAGAGAGAACTGACGGTAGTACTCCGGAAGGGCGTCAATCTCCTCTTTCGAGAAAAGATGCATGGCGTCATAGAGCTTACGTTCGCCGTAACGGGTACCACGCACATCCTGCCAAGGATTCTTGTAGACCTTACCGTCATCAATGTACTTATTCCGCGCGAAAGTGTAGTTGCCGCGGGCGGTGAACACCATTCCGTTGTCAAAAGCCTTGTTGTACTCAAGGGTCGCCTCGAAACCACGGTTGTCCATCACACCGGTGTTGGCATAGGCAGGATTCTGCAGACCCGCTATCTCAGACACCTGCGGCTGGATGAAGATGTTGCTTCTTTTCTCATAGAATCCTTCGAACGTGGCGCGGAAGGCGTTCCAGAAACCCAGTTCAAGACCCACATTGTACTTGGATGCGGTCTCCCACGTGATGTTCTGCGCCGCAAGCTGATCCTCGGCGAGTCCGCCGATCCCCTTGTTGAAGTTGAGACCGAAATCGGATGTTCCGTCAGCATCCTTCAAAGTTGAGAGGTAGGCAAAGCGGGTTGAACGAATCTGGTCGGAACCGACACGACCGTATGAAGCCCTTAGCTTGAGCCATGTAAGGACGCTGTTGTCCTTGAGGAATCCTTCGTTGGACACGACCCAACCTAAGGCCACAGCAGGGAAGAATCCCATCCTCTGCCCCTTAGGGAAGTTCTCCGAGCCGTTGAAACCAATGTTCACCTCGGCGAGATATTTCTTGTCATAGCCGTAGGTAACGCGCCCGGCGATACCGAGCGAGCGGTTTGGAAGACTGGAGATGTAGCTGCTGGCCGTGTTGATCCTGTAATCCTTCATGTAGTAAAGCACCAAGCCTCCCACCTCATGCTTGCCGAAGGCTCTGTCGTAGTTGAGGGAAGCCTCGAAGTACTGGCTTCTGTTGCCTGAGGCCGACGAGGAATAGTTCAGATACTCCTGTTGCTTGTTGGCGTCGATGACCTTGTACTGGATGTCTCCGGCCTCGTCACGTCCGAGAGCCTCATAGAGAGTAAGATCCCTGGAACGTTTGGCGACATCATAATTGACAGCGTCATAGGCATAACGGACTATGGCCGACAATCCTTTCGCCCAACTCCAGAAAGAGAAGTCCTGAGAGATTGACAGATTGGTACGCAGCTCGTTTGTGGTGGTGGTCTTGTAGCCTCGCTGGGTCAACTGGATGTAAGGATTGTAGAGCGAATCCCTGCCCGGGAACTTTCCATCCTTGTAAAGGACAGGGAATGCGTTAGGGGCGCAGTTGTTGATCCAGAGATAGATGTTGTCCGACCCTTCGGCCGGCTCGACATTGTTGGCCACGTTACCTTGAAGTCCCAGCGAGACTCTTGTCCATTTCGTGATGTCCATGTCAACATTGGTACGGAAGTTATAACGGATGTAGTTGATGTTCTTTCCGTACGATCCGATCTTTGTCGAAACCCAAGGATAGTCGCTGTTGTTCACGGCGTACTGTCCCTCTTGGTTATACACCGACATGGCGGAAAAGTACTTCACCCATTTTGAACCACCCGAGATGTTCACACTCAGTTTCTCGTTCATGGAATACTTCCTCATGAGCACATCCTGCCAATCCACATCCGGATACAACTCCGGATCCGTGCCGTCGCGCATCGCGATAATCTCTTCGTTGGAATATTTAAGGGACTGTGCGGCGGAAGGGTTGGCGTCTATGGCCTCGTTGAACAGGACTGATCGCTCATAGGCTCTCATATAAGACGGACGCTTGGTAGCAAAGGAGAAACCCTGCTCATAGCGGGCGTCAACTTTGGCCTTGCCGTCGAATCCCCGCCTCGTCGTGATGAGGATGACTCCGTTGGCTCCACGAACTCCATAGACAGCGGTGGCGGAAGCGTCCTTCAGCACGGAGAACGACTCGATCTCCAGAGGATCGACGTTGCTCATAGGGCGCTCGATGCCGTCCACCAGCACGAGGGGGTTCTGATTTCCGGTGAATGTGGAGATGCCTCTGATCCAGAACTGGGCATCATCCTTGCCAGGCTCTCCGGAAGACTGCACGGCGATGATACCCGCCACCTTTCCGGCGATGGAGTTGGTAAGGGAACGCACCGGAGCCGTCAGCTCCTTCGGCTTGATCGCCGCCACAGCTCCCACTACGGACTCCTTCTTCTGAGTGCCGAAGCCGACAACGACAACGTCGTCAAGGACATTCTCATCCTCCACCAAAGAGACATGTATCTTCTGAGATGACTTCACACGGAAGGTCTGAGAGACAAAGCCCAGGAAAGAGACCTCGACCGTGGAGTTGACCGGAACAGTGATGGAAAACTTACCATCAACGTCAGTTACGACACCAAAGGGTGTTTTCGTCTCCATCAAAGTGACACTCGCGCCAGGGAGCGGTTCCCCGCCTGTGTCCGTGATGACACCTGACAGAACAGCCTCGGACTGTGCGAAAGAAGCCACAGCCCCCAACAGTAATGTCAAGACAAGAAGCGAAACCTTTAAACTAAGATTTTTCATTCTGACTGATTTTTATGGTTTGCAATAATAATAGTGTTGTTAATCCGCCCAGTGGCCATGTCAAAGGTAGAGAGAAAGAGACTATCCCGACCGCTCGTTTATCTTAATTTATACAAAATTTATCCTATTTAGGGCTTTTTAACGGCGACAGAAGTGAAAAACATAGAACTTTTATATTATTTTTGGATAAAACTTGTATGACATGTCTTTAAAACGCACCACCGCTTTTATCGCCCTTTTCCTTGCATTCTGCCCATTCCCGGCCAGCGCGCAGAAGCACAAGTTCATACACTATGGGATGGAAAACGGCATGAGTTCCAACACCATATTCAAAATTCTGCAAGACAAGGACGGGCTGATGTGGTTCGGCACCAATGACGGGCTCACAAGGTTCGACGGCACTACCTTGAAGACTTGGAGGAACACCCCGTCCGATTCCAGGTCGCTGGGAAACAACTCGATCTACTCCTTGAAGGAAGACATGAACGGCACTCTGTACATCGGTACGGAGAATGGCCTCTACGCTTTCGACAAGAACGAGGAACTCTTCACGGAGATCCTGACTCCTAAATCGTTACCGGAAGCAGAGATGAACAGTCTCAGCAACATACTTGTACGAAGCCTGGACTTGGACAAGAAGAACAGGCTCTGGATAGCGACATTGGGACAAGGCCTCCTTCGCTACGACATCGAGACGGGTAGGCTTATCCGGTTCTCAAAAGGGAAGGACAACAAATTCGGAATAGATTCTGACTACATCACATCAGTACTATGTGACGGAAGAGGCAGGACATGGTGTACAAATGCCAGCCAGAATATCTATCTCTATGACGACGACAAGAACATGTTCTCCAGAATACATATCTACGATGAGAGAGCGAAAGCCGAGGGCAACGCCGCTTTCAGCCTGTGCGAGGACTACCAGGGCAACATCTGGATAGGAGGATGGGGAAACGGTCTTTTCCGCTACGACAAGACCAGCGGGTCATTCACGAACCACAGGCTCACTTCCGACAACGGAAGCAAGCTATACACCGGCAGGATCCACACTGTCACGGAAGTGGAACCGGGGATCATCTCCTACGGCTGCGACAATGGTATTGTGAACTTTGACACTAGAACCGGCAGGTGCGAGAACATACGTTACGAGCCTAACACAAACAGAAGCATCACCGACAACTTCATCTACGACATTGTGAAGGATCAAGAGGGTGGAATATGGGTGGCGACATACTTCGGTGGGGTGAACTATACCAATAAAAGCTCCTCTCTTTTCAACTTCTCCATGACGGACACCACTGGGAAGAAAGGCAGGGTAATCAGCAAGTTCTGCGAAGATCCGGGCAAAAAACTTTGGATCGGTACAGATGACGGCGGCCTGTTTCTCTATGACATGGCTTCAGAAATATGCAAGGAAAAAATCGTGGACAGGAACATACCGAATCTCAACATCCACGCCCTGCTGAAAGACGGCGACGGGCTATGGGTCGGAACCTACAGCAAGGGTCTTTACTATCTGGACACGAAGAGCGGCGAGACAAGGCATTGGCCGAAATTCAACAGTGACAAGGATGGCACAGACGCCAGTGTCTACGCACTGTTCAAGGACATCAACGGAAGATTATGGATAGGCACCAAGACCGGGATAACGATCAAGGAAGGTGATGATTTCCGGGAAACCCTCGATCTCGGATTCAACAGTGACGTGATCGACATCCGCGGGGACATCCAAGGCAACATCTGGATCGCATCCATAAGCAGCGGCCTGATGAAGTACAGCCCGAAGACGGGCACGATAGGCAAACCTTCGACCAAAGGTGTGATTCCTGACAAGATTCTGGCGATAGAGATTGTCCGGGACATCATCTGGATAGGTACGGCAGGAAACGGACTGATCCGATATGACACAAACACGGGGATAATCACGCCCATCAACTCTAAGGATATACTCTCCTCCGACCAGACTGTCTACAACATCATTTCAGAAAACGACAACCTCTGGGTCAGTTCAAACTCCGGACTTGTGCGATACAACACACAGACGCAAAAAGCAAAATTATTCGGAACCGGAGACGGGCTGAGCGCCAACGCCCTCAATTACAACTCAGGAGTACTTACATCAGACGGGGTGGTTTTCCTTGGCACCAATGGTGGATTCAATTATTTCAGACCGGACGAGATACCGACAAACAGCATCGCCCCGAGACTTTACCTTAGCGACGTGGATTACAGTGAATCGGAGACCGAGGCGAGAGGACTTCTGGCCGAAGCCAGAAAAACCGGGCAAATGCACATAAGGACGGGTCATAAACCCTTGAGGCTGACTTTCTCTGTCCTGAGTTACATTGCTCCGCACAAGAACAGGTACAAGTGGAAAATCGATGATGGAGAGTGGAACGAATATGACTACAGAGGCAATGAGATCATCTTGACAGGGCTTAAAAGAGGAGAGCACACGATCCTGGTCTCCGGATGCAACAACGACGGAGTCTGGAGCGCGGAGATCCCTACAGTGGTGAAAGTCAAGCCCTATTTCTACAACAGCACGGGTGCCATCATAGTATATTCCATCATCCTCCTGTCACTTGTCCTGCTTTTCGCCCGGATTCTTTGGGACTATCAAAAGGAACGGAAAGCCAACAAGGCTGAAAGGATACGCCGCGACAGGGATAGAGTACGTTTGGAGACCGAGCTGGAGCTGTTCACGGACATCGCAAAGGGCATCCGTACCCCCGTGATGCTCATCAACGGCCCCGTGGATGAGATCCTGGCAGAGAAGGGGCTCTCCGACAGGGCGCGGAAAAATGCGGCGATCATCAAGAACAGCAGCGACAAACTGCACGTCATCACTCACGAGATCCTTGATTTCCTGCACAATAGCATAGAGAGCCTCCGCTCGGACGTGGGAGATGTATCTATGCCGATGAAAGGAGAGTACCGGAATATAGCGGCAGAGATTGAGAAGACTGCGAAAAAAAGTGCGGCGGACACAGTCCTGCAGGACACCAACACCGTCAAACGAAGGGAGATCAGCATCATGATCATCGATCCGGATGCCCAGATGAGAGAATTCCTGTCTCTCGCCCTCAGCAGACACTACCAGGACATCCACACCGAGGAGAATGCGGAGAAAGCAAAACAGACACTCGACAACGGGGAACGGATAGACCTGATCATCAGCGACGCCGCCGTGGGAATTGATCTCTGTGGGGAATTAAGGAACGAGGAGCGCTTCTGTCATATTCCAGTCATTCTCCTTTCAAGCAGCGACAATCTCAGCCTGAAAGTCAGCGGCATCGGGAAAGGAGCTGACATCTTCCTGGAGAAGCCGGTAGAGATCGAGTATCTCATCACACGGATAAACGGCATTCTCGACAAGAGAAAAATGATCTGGGACAGTTTCAGCAAACGTCCGTACGCCCCGTTAAGAAGCACCGTGCAGGGTAAAGGCGACGAGCAATTCCTTCAGCAAATCAGCGAGATAGTGTCTGTGAGATTTACCGACATGGATTTCTCCGTCGATGACTTGGCGGAGCAGATGCACCTGAGCCGTTCCGTCCTGTTCGAGCGTACCAAGGAGGCCTGCGGCATGACTCCTAACAATTTCATCAAGGAGATGCGTCTGCGCAAGGCCGCCAGCCTGCTGGCCGAGCAAAAGTACAAGGTCAATGAGATCTGCTACATGGTAGGCTTCAACACCCCGTCGTACTTCGCCAAATGCTTCTTCAGGCAGTTCGGTGTCCTGCCAAAGGATTTCGTCGGCTGAGACGACCCAGATGTGCGGGAATGCGATTGACGTCACAGATCCGAGATTGTCTCGTTCCGCAGATCGGCGATGAGCCTGTCGATCGAATCCTTTGTGACATGCTGCATGACGACAACATGCGACAGCTTTCCGCCAAACGCCGCGTCCTCGCCGCAAGCGAGATTATATTTCCTTACGACTTTGGCGGAAGGACGGCGGAATATGACCGTGTTGCTATATTCATTGTTCCAATAAGGCCAACCTATCCTTTTAAGCTCAGACTTAAGGTATCGCGTGTTTTCAAAAATCCTCGCGGCCTGCTCTGTCCAGCCTTCATCGCCGACCGTTTTCATAAGCCACCAAAATTTGAGTGGCTCGATTCCTGATCGTGAGCAGTTTATCATGCGCATGTTGGCGTTCAGATAAGAGATGTCGTAGGTTGACTGATTGTCGTAAACGTCGCGGGTTGTGATGAAGAGTCCGCAAGGGCTGTCGATGCCGAAGAATTTATGACCGCTGACGCTAATGGAATCAAAGCCGGTTTTCCTGCGGTCAACCAGGTCCTTATATTCGGTGAATGGCAGATAGCCACCGAACAGAGCCGCATCAACATGACGATATACAGCCATCCCCTCGTGCCTTGCCAGTACATCATCAAGAGCCTTCTGATCATCTATGGCACCCTTGAAGGTGGAACCCATCGCATAGACTATCAGACAAGGGCGTGTAGGGTCAAGGACTTTCTCCAACGAGTCCGGCACCATCCTGCCCATGGAGTCACTCTTCACAAGACGGACTTCGAGGTGCTGAAGATCACAAAGGCGGTAGTTGCTGTAATGAGCCTCATCAGAGACATAGACGACGGGCATCTTGCCGGTCTTCCTCTTCAGATAATTGACTCCGAAATAAATACCGTGGTTGTTGCCGTCGGTTCCGCTCATGGTGACAATGCCCCACAGGTCATTCCCGTCAAATCCGTATTTAGGAGCGAAATACTGAATGACCTCACGCTCGAAATCCAATGAGGAAAGAGTGTGGTCACCCTCCTCGAACGGATCTCCCGCGTTGTTGATGATCATCGACTCCAGATTGTTTCCTGTGTACCAGCGGTAAAACTCCTCCAGTCTTATGTCATTGTTGCCTGGATAACCAAGGGTCATACTCCTTTCGGCAAGGCACTCGGACGCCCATCTGTCAAGTTGTTCAAATCCTGAAGAAACCACAACCTGAGCCGACAAAGCCAGACTGCCTGACAGCGCAGTCAGGCCGATCATCAAGCCCCTCATCAGCATGCTTTTCATAACTATTCAATACATTATTGAGTCAACTTAAAAAAAGTACCATTCGCCACTTTTTACCCCCGTGGGAAGTACCTGTGTGGCACATATTTTTTTCAAAAAAAGACTTTTTCAAGTGGACTCATTATTGGTTATTATAATCGTTCCTTAACCACGTAAAAGAGTCTCGGAACCAAACACAAAAATAATGAATTATAATTAATTTCGAACATTTGGATCCATGAGCCCACTTGAAAAAGTGCCATTTGCCACTTTTTACCCCTTACAGAAGTATCTGCGAGGCACATGTTTTTTCAAAAACGACTTTTTCAAGTGGACTCATCCATTGCGGATTGAATGATCCGCGCCAATGATTTTGCCTTTTCGGCAAAACGAAGTAAATTTGTGTTCAACGAAACGGACGGACGGTTTGCCGGGTTTCTTTGGCCGGGCCTCTGACGAACAGACGATAAACAGTGATATTCAAGAATATGAGAAAGTACCTTTTGATTGCGGTTCTGGCGGTGCTGCCGTTTTTGGCGGAGGCGCAGAACGGGCCGGCCATTGCCAGGATTGTGTGCGGGCCTTACCTTCAGAATGTTACCACGGACAGCTTCACGGTGATGTGGATGACGGATGTAGATGCCGTGGGGTGGGTGGAGATCGCTCCGGACAACGAGGAGAATTTCTACTACAAGGACAGGCCGAAGTACTACGACATGCGCGGCCACGGGCTGAAGCCTATCGGCAAGATCCACAAGGTGACGATTGGCGGGCTTAAGCCCGGCACCAGCTACCGCTACAGGGTGATGATGACGGCGGTGCAGGACTACTACAACAACTACAATCCGGTCTACGGGAAAGGCTCCGGAGCGCCGGCCTACAAGGTTGACCTGCCTAAGGCCACCACTCTCAAAGAGGATTACAGCGAGGTCAGGTTCGCCGTTGTCAACGACGTGCACGCCCAGGACTCGCTACTGCGCAGATTGTTCGCGGACAAGGAGAAGAACAAGGAGTTCGACTTCGTTCTGTTCAACGGAGACATGACCTCCGACCTGGCCTACAGCGAGAAGATCGTCCGGCACTACCTCAAGCCGGCCAGCGACCTGTTCGCCGACCAGACTCCTCTCTTCATGGCCCGCGGCAACCACGAGTTCAGAGGCAGGGACGCGCTGCGGATCTCTGAATATTTCGACTTCCCGGAGCACGGCCCCTACTACACCTTCAAATATGGCAAGTTCCTGTTTCTGGTGCTGGACGGCGGCGAGGACAAGGTGGACAGCGACATCGAGAACCAAGGACGGCTCTGCTCGGAGCCTTATCTGAACGAGGAGGCCAAATGGCTCAAGGGCGTGGTGGAGAGTGATGAGTGGAAGAACGCCGAAAGAAGGATCGTCTTCAACCATATTCCCCCTCAGATCAAGGACGCATGGCACGGCAATCTGAATATGTCGGAGAAGTTCCTGCCTATCCTCAACGGTGCGGGTGTCGATCTGATGCTGAGCGGCCACGTGCACAAGTACTCTTTCCGCGAAGTTGGATCAACCGACGCATCCTTCCCTGTGATCACCAACGGCCAATGGCAGAGGATGGAGATCTCCGTGAACGCCAAAAAGATCGCCGTCAGGATCTACGACACCGACGGCAAGCTTACCCACACAGTGGATCTTTAGTAACCTTCAAAGAATAACCTGCCTCATCTTAAGGAATCTTTTCGGTCTATATCTGTTTTCTCATCAGTCATGTGCCACCGGCACACTCCTTCTTCGAAAATAGATCTATCCTCGAAAATCTTCTCCTAATCTGAGGCAGGTTATTTTTTTCACGTTACTTAGAGGTCTTGTTCTGAAAGGCTCGCAAGGAGGTGCGTAAGACTCTGAGCCTAATCAAGGATTTCTTTGAGTAAGTCCGGGATCACCAGTTCCTCACAGCGGATGGAGGCGAGCCGGATGCGGCCCTCGTCCGTAAGCGAGAAGATCATCCCCCGCTTGTCAGCCGGGTTAAGTTTCCGGCTGATGAGGGATGTTTTTTCCGCCGAGGCAAGAACCTTGGACATATTCGAATGTGTAAGCCCCAACTCATCTGATAGTTCCGATGCCGAAGCGCTTCCCTGCCCCGCAAGGAAGCAGAGAAGCATCGCCTCGTTCAGATTTAGTCCGAATTTCCTCTGAAACTCAGCGTCCAGCCCGGAAATCGCCCTATGGATCTCGCGAAGGCGGCAGATTGTGTTCTTCTTATTCTCCACGACCTACCAACTACAGCTCAACTTTAAGTACATCCTTGATGATTCCCTTGAGTTCCGTCTTAGACAAAGCCCCGAGAGACCTCTGCGGCTTACCCTTCATCGGAATGAACAGAAGCGTCGGAATCGATCTTATGCCGAAAAATGTAGCCAGTCCCCTCTCATTGTCCACATTGACCTTGTAGATGGTGAGTTTCCCTGAATATTCCTTGGCCAGTTCGTCCAGCACAGGCGACAGCTGCCTGCACGGCCCGCACCAGTCCGCATAGAAATCGACAATGGCCGGCTGAGATCCGAGATATTTCCACTCATCGGGGTTCTTTTCGAAGTCGTAGACCTTCTTAAGGAAATCAGCCTTTGTGATGTGCACCACCTTTGTCGTCGGCTTTTCCTTCGCCGCCGTCTCCTCATCTGGCCTTACCGCACCCGTCATCTCAACACCCTGCTCTCCCTCCAACCTTTCGGCACCCGACTGCTCTGCATTCTGCTCTCCCGCCAACCTTTCGGCATTCGGCATCTCTGCTTTCTGCTCTTCCGCCGGCCTTACCGCACCCGTCATCTCAACACCCTGCTCTCCCTCCAACCTTTCGGCATTCGGCATCTCAGCATTCTGCTCTCCTGCCAACCTTTCTGCATTCGGCATCTCAGTCGTCAATTCATTTCCTTTCAGCGTTTTAACTCCAGAATTTTCCAGATCCATCTTCTCAACTCCCAGCTCAGCAACCCGAGTCAGAGCCACTTCGACAGACTCGGCTACCAAAGCGCTTCCTATTCCCCACCTTTCTGTAGCCTTGGTCTCAAAAGAAGAGAACAGAAGAAGCCCACCGACAGCCACCCCGCTGATGCAAAAGAGCGCCTTTAACGTAATTGCATTCATAATAATCAGTGTTTTAAATAATTAACAAGCATTTATACAATAGTTTCCAACGAAAACTTTCCCAAAGTACGGAATTAATTTCCAATAAAACAAATTTCCAAAGGAAAATATTTTCAAGAACTATCTTCGGTCATTCATCGCACCTGCGCTTAGAAAGCAGAGCAACCAAGCCCCCCCTTCAGAGATAGCCTCGTGCGCAGGAAGCGCCTTTCCGCTCACGGGAGTCCCCCGCTGGCCTGCCGGGTATCATCATTGGCCGCCTGTTGGACCTAACCTTGGTGCTGTTGTTAACCGCATTTCGTAAAGAAACTTTACAGTTCCCTGATTTCGCGAATCTGTTTCGCGGCGGACGATTCTCTTATGCCAGCCGTTTAGAGGCTATTTTTGATTTGTTTGCTATAGATTTGCACTCCGGAAGGCCCAGCAAAGCCCCACACATATAATTCCTCTGCAATTCCGTCGTCAAAACAAGCCCTTTCGGCGGTTTTGCCCGACAGAATTGCAGTCTTTGCATTTTCAAAGACCTTTTTCTGCAATTCTTAAGTAAGCGTTAAAAAATAAGCTGAACTAAAATTTGTGTCAGATTTATGAGGACAGATCTATTTTCGAAGAAGGAGTGTGCCGGTGGCAAACGACCGATGAGAAAAGATAGCTAGACCGAAAAGAGCGGAAAGCCTCTGTTCTGAATTTTGGTTACGTGCAAAATTCAGGTTAGAGGCTTCCCGCTCTTTCTATGCCATTGGACCTTCAATGTTCCTTCGCCTCGACAAGCCCGGAAACTCAATGGTCTCAGAACCAATAGGTCTAAACAACCAGAGGAACTCAGCGACCGAGACACCGGCGAAGCGACTACCTTCTTTCCAGCTACTATTTGTCGCCGAGATCGAGGATGCGGACGTTGCGGATCTTCAGACCCTCACCGTGACCGCAGAATGAAATGTAGCCTTTCTTGTTGAACATTCCCGGATGGTTCTTGTGGTCAACGGTGTACGGATTCTTCTTGCCGCCGTCAGGAGCCACATTGTGACCCTTGCAGGCCCTGCGGATGTTGCCGTCCACAATCACCTCACCGTTGACGGTCACCTTGATTCTGTCGCCCTCGACACGAATCTCCTCGGTGCTCCACTCCCCAAGAGGCTTGTGGACGATTCTCTTCGCCGGGATCACACCGTAAACCGATCCGTGAACCTGATACTCACGAAGTTTGGCGTACATCGGAGCATCATGATCAAGGATCTGCACCTCACACATTCCGTCATAGGCAGCGTCAACACCCATCGGAGTCCTCACGCCCACACCATTGTTCACACCCTCGCGCAGGAAGCAGAACTCGAAACGATAGACGAAGTTACGGTATTCCTTCTTGGTGTAGAGATTTCCTGTGCTGCCGTAGTTGGCCGACACATAGATTGTTCCGTTGACAGGAGTGTACCCCTCAAGGTCGCCCTGCCACTTGTCCAGATTCGTGCCGTCGAACAGCATCTCGAATCCCTGCCTCTTCTCCTCATCGGTCAGTTGAGAGACCGGAGAAGGCACCGCCTCGCTGAGAATCTTGCCGATCTCATCGACAGCGTAGCCGTCATCGGCTCCACCGGCGGCCTTGAAGATCACCACAGCCTTGTCAAGATTGGACTTGAGGTCAGCGTAGTTGATCTCCTCCTTGGTCTTGGAGGCGATTGTCCTTACGCACTCAGCAGCGGCATGCCTGACTCCCTTGTCACTGTCATCCAAGTACTTGCCGGCAAGCAAGAATGCCTTCATCGTAGGTACGGAAGCAAGAGACTTGAGAATGGACCTCTTCACGGCAGGGGTCTGGGCAAGCTCAAGAGCCTTGGCGAAATCCATACGCTTTTTGTCAACATTGGTCTCGTATTTAGAGACAAGGGAAGAATATCTCTTCACAGCCTTGTCGGCCAGCCCGGCGTCCGAACCGGCAATCTTGATGAGAGTCGGAGCCACCTTGAAATTGTCGACTTCAAGCAATGACGCGAAAGCGGACTTGTCACCGGCCTCGTAGGCGGCGGCCAGATCGTTCACGGCCTCATCTGTGCCTGTGGCGGCAAGGACCGGATAGTAAGCGGAGACGTTCTTGGACTTCTTCATCAAAGCGCTGACCTTGGCGTACTGCTCGGCGGGAGCAAGAGTGTGCACAGCGGCGATCAAAGCGTTCTGGGCGGCCTTCTGATCAGCGGCGGAAGCGTTGTCAAGCAAAGCGCCGACCTTGTCAATGTCCTGGACGCCAACGATGTCCGCGAGCGCGAGCTTGGCGAGAGACGAAGCCTCGGCATCCTTTGAATCTATCAATGAATATACCTTCGGGGCGGCAGCGGTAATCCTTCTGGCCATCACAAGGCCGAGAATATTTCCAAGAGTCTTGTTGTCCTTGGCTACGTCAAGAGCGGCAAGAAGCTCGTCCTGATAGTTGCCCTTGAATGATTTCAAAGCGGCGATCGCAGCGGCGCTGTTCTCGCCTCCGAGCTGTCCCACGAGTGCCTTCGCGGCCTTGTCACCGCCGATCTTTCCTGCGGCCGCGATGGCGGCGGAAGCAACATTCCCACCCTCGGAGAACGAACCGAGCACGATATCGGAGACAGACGAGATCTTATTGTTGCCAAACCAGTTGAGAAGATCCACCTTGACCGGTGCAGAGAGTTTTGCGAAGTTCTTTGTGAAAAGCGGAACGAGATTTCCGGCGCCAAGGATCAAAGTGGCGTTGTCAATCACGGAGTTCCTATACTTCACATCCTCGCTCTTGAGAGCGGCGGCAACGACCTTCAAAGCCTTCGCCGGGTCGTTCTTCATCCGAGCCAGAGCTCCGGCGGACTTGTAGGCGGAGACTTCAGAAGCCATGAGATCCTTGGCTGCCTTGGCGACGGCCTTGCTCTTGGAACCATCGGCAAGTCTCACTGCCAGAGCGGCATAGTCTGGAGTCGAATTCTCCTTAAGAATATTCAATGAAGACTCGGAGCCTATGGCAGCCAAAACTGAGAAGTAGGCGTTGTCGTGCATCGTGGAATTCAGGACGGTCGGGATGACCCATTTCTGAATATAAGGCTCGGCAGCGGAGATTCCTTTCTCCGCGGCGGCCGTCGCCAGCAATTTCCTGTCG
>OQVO01000078.1_pt1 | contig 31645 bp, 45 predicted proteins | sample 1691511 | NCBI WGS metagenome assembly OQVO01 (sample SAMN03418254, study PRJEB22391) | human gut metagenome | biome: human-gut; feature: organic feature; material: feces | host: Homo sapiens | place: Tanzania | collected 2013-01 | reverse complement strand
AAGCTATCTCTTCCCCAATCAAGAAAACCACTATGTTCCAGGTGTCTATAATATCAATTTAGCACCAAATGAAGAAAAAGACATTACCTTTGTATGTTCTCTAGAAGAAAACATTGATGAGATAGATGGAATAGACATTATAAACAAAGAAGTAATAAGATTAAGTGAAATTATATATGATAGCAATATTTTACAAGATAGAAAAATGAATGATGAAAACTTACCGCTAAAAAAGAAAAAGGTCCTGCCAATTTAAATTATAAAACAGGAGGAGTTTGGAGTGCAAAAAATAAATACGGCATTGGGACAAGCATAAAAGTAAAAGCTAAACTATACAGAGAAGGGGAAACAAATTTTAATGTTCCTTCAGCATTCCCAGCTATATGGTTATATCCTCTGTTTACGCCTTACGAATGGCCTGCTACGGGAGAAATCGATGTAATGGAATGGGTAGATAAAACTCCTCCAAATAATGTTTACGCTACCCTTCATTACAATATTTCAAACAATATTTCAAATAATATTTATTCTACAATAGGTGTATCAAATAATATAGGAAATGTTGCGGAATGGCATGTATACAGATTAGATTGGTATAGCAATAATATAGTAATATGTTATGATGACATAGAAGTTTTTAAATATACCAATGGAATGACAAATCTATATCCGTTTAATGATAATTATTATAATATTATTTTAAACGCTTCACTGCAAAAAAGCTGGGGTACTCCCGTAGAATCAAATGATTCTCAACTACCTTATGAATCGCCTAAGAGAAAGATATGTAAAAGAAATAGTTCCTAATATGCAAAAGAAATTCAATTACAAATCAGTAATGCAAGTTCCAAAATTAGATAAAATTGTTATCAATATTGGATGTGGAGATGCTACTCACAATTCAAAATTATTAGATGCTGCTTGTAATGATTTACTTCAAATTACAGGTCAAAAACCAGTAGTTACAAAAGCTAAAAAATCAATCGCAGGATTTAAAATTCGTGAAGGACAAGCAATTGGTTGTAAAGTAACATTAAGAGGAGAAAGAATGTATAATTTCTTAGATAAATTAATTTCTGTATCTCTTCCTCGTGTTAGAGACTTTAGAGGACTTTCACCAAAAGCTTATGATGGAAGAGGAAATTATACATTAGGAATTAAAGAACAATTAATATTCCCTGAAATCGAATATGATAAAATTGATAAAATTAGAGGTATGGATATAATATTCGTTACTACTGCTAAGACAGATGAAGAAGCAAAAGAATTGCTTTCATTGTTAGGAATGCCATTCCAAAATTAGTCGGGAGTAAAGAGAAAGGAGAAATTCATGGATTATCAGAAAGTTCAGGAGCGTATGCAGCGCATCAAGGACACACAGTTCGCCAAGCACCGCGCACACATCCACAACCGTGGAGACATCGTTGTTGTGGACTGGAAACGGGACAACACGAACGCCTATGCTGTTCAGTATACGTTCTACAAAAACCACGTCTTCATCACCGGCGACCTCGGCGACGCCATCTTCAACTGCACGTGGCAAACGTGGACCACCGAGAAGCCCTACAAGAACGCACCTGTGGGATGTGGCCGGCCCAATAAGTTCAAGCCCATCTCCCTTGAGTATCTTGAGGAGAAGCTGGGCGCATTCAGGGAAAACGATGTGTATGAGTTCTCCTCGGTGGAAGCCAAGGAAGAAATCAAGCACTACCGTGAGTACGTGTCTAAGGACTATAAGGACGACTTCAAAGACCTGCTGAAAGCGACGGAAGGCCATCGTTTCTGCGATGACTGGCGCAACTACATCATGTCCAACTATGACATGATGGAAGGGATGTTCAGCGATTCCGAAGTCATCGCGGCTATCATGGATGCCGGCAAGACGTTTGGCTGCCGCTACCTGAGTTGGGTGGCTGGTATCCAGATGATTGAGCAGGCTATCGCGGATGGCACTGCCATCTACGACCCTATCCGCGTGGAATCCAACCATCGCACTGCGGTAAGCCTTATTGCCGATATCGGCAACGGGACTATCTCTGTGGAAGCGATTGACCCCTGCGAAAAGGGACTCCACACGGAGGTGTTTGTAAGCGTGCAGGATAAGGATGGGTCCAACACACAGGATTTGGCCTACATCGGCCAGACCTACGAGCGTAACGAGGATAAGAGCAGCGACGCTGATTTTGTCGCCAAGGACTCCATGACCGTGCGTGTGTGGACTGAGGCGGAGAACGAAGACTACACAAAGGAATATATCGTGGAGCGCTATCGTGAGTCCAAGGACGACGAAGAAGCTGAAAAGTGAAAGGAGAAAACGAAATGGGCACAAAAAGGACGGTAATCGAGCAGAAGTCTAAGAAGATGGAAGTTGAGGCGAAACGCCTCGGTGTCATTCTCCTGACGAAACCGGAGACTTTCATCGACGACGACCACCTCGACTGCACGTGGTACGGAGGCTACATCGGTGGTTTCCAGTACAGCGGCTATGAGGTTTCCTTTGAGGTACAGGGAGATGTCTGCATCACCGGTGAGGTCAATGGCAATGATTTCTCCTATACCAACAGGTCAAACTCCGGCGCTATGGCTACCCACGCTTCCGATACCTTGCGTACTACCTTCAAGAGTGATGATGAACTCATGGAGGCTGTGCAGGCTGGCGACATCGAGTACGAAAACAACAACTGGATTGAGGCATTTGTCAAAAAGCCTGATGGCAGTTGGAGTACGTCCTCTGAGGTCGCTGAGGACGACAACGTGTTGGACGTTTGCGCGGATATTTCCTGCTGGCTTGACTGGCTGAAGGCGAACTTTATCAAAGAAGCTGAGTAAAAGAAAGGAGAATTTCTATGGAAAAACGCATCAAAGTTCAGGCACAGGAGGCCACCCGCACCGGTTCCGTCCGGCGCTTCGATGACCTTGGCCGCATCGTCGTCCCCCGCGAGATTCGCAAGCTCATGGGGTGTGAGGAGGGCTCCCCTTTTGAAATCATCCCCATCGCTGAGGGCATCCTGTTGATTCCCTACAACCCCATCGAGACCTTCGGGAATCGCGTGGACGCTCTCCTGAGCGATGTTAAGGAGACAGAGAATTATCGTGGTATGCCCGACGAGGCCCGCGAAGCCGTCAAGACGAAGCTGCAAGAACTGGTGAAGGTCATGCGGGACTATCACGTTCGCGGCGTCGAGAAGGGCGGTGACGAGTAATGGTGGCTGGTAAGAAGAACTGGGTCTGTACGGACCCCGATTGCGTCCAGTTCCGCCGCGAGGCGCCGGAACACGGTCACAACGTCTTTGAGCTGGCACAGGTAAACCAATACGGCGCCGGCCTGTTCCGCGTCGCCCACGGTTTTGTCTATCTCGACAACGACTTAGACGGGCACGAGCGCGACTTGCTGTGCGAGCTGTACGACTGGGACGCGGAGATTATCAACAGCCCCGACTTCAACGCGATTTTGGCCGAGACGGTTTTCGAGACCTCTGCTACAGAGTATGACACATCGGAAGAGTACCACTCTTTCAAGGATGCTGCTCTGGCAGTTGGTCGGCTCATCGGCGTTGATGTGAGTGCTTACGTGGCGTAAAACGCAGAAAGGAGAGAACGAATATGGCAGAGAAGCTGTTCGGCACAAAAAGGCTCGATAAGTACGCCGAAAACGGCTACGAGAGCTGCGCTTTGAGCCAACGTGAGGAGCAGGACGCCTTCTCCTTCTGGTGGCCTTTGGTGAAGGACTGTGGCATTCGTGTGCCGGAGACCGTCATTATCAAAGTGCCGGAAGAGCTGGATGAGGAAGGTCAGAAGACTTTCTACAGACACTTCTATATGGAGCGTCCAGAGGACTATCCTGCTATCAGGAAGTGGGTCGATGATGTTGTCATCCCCACTCTCAACGCCTCTCCGCTGAAGGGACATCTGCTGTTCGTGAAGAACAGCCTGTACTCCAACAAGTTCGATGCGCGTACCTGTATGCCGGCACCTACTCCCAACGCACTGACCGATGCCATCATCGGCATTCAGTACAGTGAGTATGCGAATAAGATGTGGGGGCCTTACGGCGACACGGAGTTCGTGTTCCGCGACAGGATTCTACATATGAGCAAAATGGTTCCGTGCATCTACGGCGGACTTCCTTTCCGAACTGAGTTCCGCGTGTTCTACGACTTCGACACCCACGAGGTCATCTTCACTGCGAACTACTGGGACTACGACTACCTCTATCCTCACCTTTATGACCGCACCGACCGTATCGTGTTCGATGCGATGAAGGATGAGATGCAGGAGAAGTTCGAGAAGTATCGCGGCGAGGTGGAAGTGCTGGTGGCCGAGCATATGAAGAATGTGCAGGGTCTCAGCGGCCCGTGGTCTATCGACATTATGTTGAATGAGGGATTTTCTACGGAGCATTTCGAGAAGCCGAACGAGTTCTGGCTCATCGACATGGCTGTTGCGGAGCGTTCCGCCTACTGGGAAAAGCGCCCCTCGAAGCTGGTGCTGGAGACGGTGCCTGAAAAGGAGAAGTAAATTATGGGTATTACAATAAGCTGCAAGAAGACCGGGCGGTCTATCGACCTTGGTTGTGGAGGCTTTTTCAATCTACGCAATAAGGTCTCTGACCTCGTTGGCGACCCGTGGGCATCCCACTACCGTAAGCTGGAAGACATCTTCCGGAAGGCTTTTTCCATGAGCGATGAGGAACGCAGGCAGGCCTATAATGCCTTCGATGCTGAGACCGAACGGCTTCTCGCCGAGAAAAAGGTCAGCTTCAAGGTCGTAGACTTTCTGCTTCAGCCAGACTGTGAGGGTCTTATCCGCTACGGTGCCTGCAAGGAACTGCTGAAAATCATCGGAGATTACGACGACAACGTTCTGTACGGCTACATTGGCCGTCCGGATTGCGCCAAGTTCCGAGATTTCAAAGCCATTCTGCAGGACTGCGCTGACAACAAATGTGATATGGTGTGGAGATGAGGGCTGGGTCTCAGCCCTCTCCCCGGTCCCTTTTGTCAAATGAAAGGAGAAAAATATGAAGAAAACGAACGAGCCCAAGCCGCTGACCGTCAAGGAAGTTATCTCCAGTGCCAAGGAGATGATGAAGGACGTAGCACGGGCCGATGATGAAGTGCTCAAGCTGGTGAATCTGATTGAGCAGAATGCTTCCAGCATTCGCGCCAACAGCAATGCGGCGAATGAGGAGCTGGTCTACTGCCGCTTCGACGTCCACGTTGACTGCGTACATGGCAGCAACGAAGGGTACTACACCGACGTCGTGCTGGATGGACGATGGAAGCCTTCTCAGAAGGCCGGTACGCGGGAGCGTATGGAAATCTTTTCCGTCCGGACGATGGACGAAAGCATGAGTGGATGCATGAGAGCCGCACAGTATGCAGCGTGCCTCGCATTCTTCATTCGGAAGTTCATCGACGCCAATCTGGACCGCTTCACGACGCCGAACGACAACATCGTTACCGCAAGGTATGAGTCCATCTGGGATGGCGAGAGAGTTGTCTGCTCGTCTGAGTGTGTCGTGGATTTGAGCAAGCGTGAGGTCGTGTCCATTACCCCCTGCGAGTCTTCGGACGCAGAGGAAGTGGAAATCCTCGACTCCGAGCGCGTCATTGTTCCCGACAACTATACCGAGAGTGGCTGGAAGGCCTACCCTGTCTATGTGCGGGGTGAGGAGCCTGACCCGCTGGAGGTGCAGCGCCACGAGTATTTTGTTCGTGATTGATATTACTATTTTAAGGGAGAGAGGCATTTAGTCTCTCTCCCTTTTTGAAAGGAGATGATATGGTGAGTTTAGCACTCGCAATCAAAAGCCCTATTTCCATAAAAAAAGACTGACATAGCGCCTGTATATATTGAAAGCGTAAGCGTATGTAACGCAAAACGCTTGCATAATGCGTTACCGAGGTATATAATATCTCCGAGAGGAGTTGAGATATCTATGCCGAAGATGGTGAACGTTAATTTCAGGCTTGAGGACGATGTCAAGGACTCAATGGAAGAGGTCTGTGCAGAAATGGGAATCTCCATGAGCACAGCATTCAAAATTTTCGCAAAAAAGGTCGTTAAGGAGCGTAGAATCCCCTTTGAACTGTCTGCTGACCCGTTTTATTCAAAGAGCAACATGGATTATCTGTCCGCTGTGGCTAAGAGAATTAACAATGGAACAGCGAATCTTGTCGAACATGACTTAATTGAGGTGGAAGACGAGTGAAGCTGAAGGGCTATTTGAGATTTGATGGGTCTAATAACCACAGCCGTATCGACGTATGTAAGTCCCTCAGGTAGAGGGTACGGATGCACCTGCGGGTTTTCCCAGCTCGCTGCACTGCCAAGCATACGCCGAGGTAAGGGAGACACTACCGCCTCCTCTGGAGGCGAGACACTACTGAAAGGAGATGAGCGCACATGACAATGGTCTATGTGCAAAACAAAGACGGTAAACCTTTGATGCCGACAACTCGCTATTGCTATGTGCGCCTTCTCCTGAAGGAAAAGAAAGCACGAGTTGTTTGCACTACCCCGTTTACCATCCAGTTGAACTATGATACCCCTGACATTACCCAAGACCTGATTCTTGGCATCGACCCCGGCAGAACGAATATCGGTGTTGCGGTTGTCAAGGAGGACGGCCAGTGCGTGTTCTCCGCACATCTGGAGACGCGCAATAAGGACGTACCTCTCCTGATGAAGAAGCGTGCCGCATTCCGGAGGAACCATCGCACGTTGGACCGGCGCCGTAAGCGGCAGCGGCGTGCGAAAGCTGCTGGGACTACCATCGCTGATGGCTCCGCTGAGAGATTGCTCCCCGGCTATGAGAAGCCCATTGTGTGTCACTACATCCGCAACAAGAAGGCACGGTTCAATAACCGCTGCCGTCCTGCGGGTTGGTTGACACCTACAGCAAATCATCTGCTGCAGACCCACATTAACCTGATTGCAAAAGTTGCAAAGTTCCTTCCTATCACGAAAGTGGTGGTGGAACTGAACCGCTTTGCTTTCATGGCAATGGATAATCCCAATATCCGTCGGTGGGAATACCAGCAGGGACCGCTGTACGGATTGGGTTCCGTAGAGGATGCGGTGTATGCACAGCAGGACGGACATTGTCTGTTCTGTGAAAAGCCCATTGACCATTACCATCATGTTGTTCCCCGCCACAAAGGTGGTAGTGAAACGCTGGCAAATCGGTGTGGGCTTTGTGTGAAGCATCACGACCTCGTCCATAAGGACAAGGCGTGGGCGGATAAGCTGGTGACACGCAAGGAAGGTATGAATAAAAAGTATCACGCCTTGAGTGTGTTGAACCAGATTATCCCGTTCCTCATGAAGTATCTCGGAGATGAGACTCTCTACGATGTCTATGCCACGGACGGACGCTCGACCAAGGGTTTCCGCATCGCCAAGAATGTGCCAAAGGAACATTACACAGATGCCTACTGTATCGCCTGTTCCATCTTGGATACTGATATTAAAGTATCCGCACCTGTTGAACCCTTTGAGCTGAAGCAGTTCCGCCGGCACGACCGGCAGGCCTGCATCCGCCAAATGGTTGACCGGAAGTACCTTCTGGACGGCAAGGTCGTTGCCACAAATCGGAATAAGGCTTTCGAGCAGGAATCCGATAGTCTGCAGGAGTTCCGTGAGGTCTACGGTGATGCTGCGGTATCGCAGCTTACCGTGAAGCCACACCCGCCCCAGTATAAGGACATGACTCGTATCATGCCGGGTGCTGTGATGGATTTCAATGGGGTTGTGGATGTGTTTCAGAGGTCAGAAGGCTTCCATAACGGCAAGCCGGACTACTACAAATCAACGAAAGGAGCAAGGGTTTTAACGAAAAGATGTGTGCTTCTCACACAGAACGCAGGCACGGTGTTCATCCCTGCCTGAAAACAAAGTTTTGTAGAAAAACACATCAAATCTTAAATACCTGCTTATCAACAGGGAGTTAAAATATGACTGTGAGAGAATACGCTAAAAACAGAGGCTTCGAGGTCGTTGGCAAATTGAAAAGATTGCCCGATGTCCATTTTGGAATGGACGACAGGAGAAAATATCCTGTTTGGATTGATGAGGCAGGCAACGAATATTGCGGCAGTTATGCCAAGGGAGGCTGCTATTGCATTATCACTGCTGACGGAGGAGTTATCTAAGGAAAACAGGAGAGGCTTTGCCTCTCCTGTTTTTTGCGTCAATGAAATTGTCCTTTTGTGTTGAACATCGCCTATCCCACAGAAAACTTTAGAGCATCCCTCGTATCCTTCAAAGTTTTGTGTGGGGTATACGCTGCATCCCTCATAGTTGTATGTAATCAGCGGTTGACGATGCGAGTAGCACTGCCTATAATGAAAAGCAGATAAGTTTTTTGGGGGGTACACCTTATGAACGAAAGCAAAGACAGGACTAAACAGCAGGATGTTAATTTACCAATGACGAAAGACCAGATTGATGAGGAATTACGAAAAGGGGTTGAATCAATCAAAGCCGGACGCATATATTCTGCTGAAGAGTTGGATGCAATCCTTGCGAAAGAGCTTGGAATTTAAGATACGCAGAGAATTGCTGCGTGGCTAAATTCTCAAACCTCACTGTGGCTATTTATGGGGACACTGTCAATATAGCAGCTATCAGAGCTTAGGTCTATTTTGTTATTCCAGACTTTTTTACTATCTACTGTAGGGTCGATGTCCCATGAAACGCAATGCTGCGTGTCCAGATAAATTCTTTTGAACGTATCAATGTTGCAAAGTGGCTTAAACACTGTTCCTTCATTCAACATGGGTTTCATGTCCAGCAAACGTTGTTCTCCGTTATCGAAATTGAGTGTAAGTGTATAATCATCATTAGGAATTACGTCAACGATTGTACGACGCCCATTGGCAAAATACTCAGCAGTTGGACGGTCAAAACCCTTTGTCAGATAGTAGTCTTGAGTTTTCCTTACGATTGGCATTTTTGTGTCATTGGCCTCGATATCTTTTTTTAATCCCATATCATTTATTCCTTCCCCTAAGAGCAGCAATTACGTATGGCAAGTATATCACATTTCCAATTAAATGTGGAGGTCTTTTCTATGAATGACAAACAGTATGTTGCACTTCGAAACGCTTTGGCTTCTACACAGATGGAAGGCTATGAAATTACAGAACAGACTGAACAAGACTGTGTGCGTTTGCTGAAAGGAAAAATTAGCATACAGGAATTAGCTCAAGAAATAATGGCAAGGGGTAGCGGAGATGCACATGACGATTGAGATGGCATTGGAAAAAATGATTCCCAGTTTGCGAGGAATCCGTGCTTTCCGAATATTGAGATTGTGAACTCATGCGTTCACAATCTGACCCTGACGCATTTTCGCAGCTTATAATGAGTGGTGGACGAGAATACCAGTGTTTGGTATATGAGCGAAGCTGCCCACTCAAAAGTTGGAAGAAGTCGCTCACCCGAAATTGGGGGTAAAAACTGAAATCCCACAGAAAAGTTGGAAGGAATCGCTCGGTCGAAATGGGGCTTAAATTAAAAAATCCCACACAAAACTTGGAATAACCGCCCCACATTTAATATGGACTTAAACAGCAATACAGGATATAATAACCAAGAATATACCAATGCAGGGGGCAAGGTGTATGTGGGATGATGTTCGCCGGCAGACGTGCTGCCTTACGGGAAACAGGACTATTCGACCAGACCTACGAGACTCCGTATTTGGATGCACTGAAATCAAACTCAGAGAGTTAATCACCCGCCAAGGCATCAGATTCTTTGGCGTTGGTGGTGCCATCGGATATGATACTCTTGCTGCGGAGATACTGTTTCGCCTAAAGGAGACTACCTATCCTCACATACGTATTATCTTAGTCTACCCGTTCGAGGGATTTGATTCTCGCTGGACAGACGAGCAAAGGCGAACGTATGCGAAGCTGTATCACCAATATGATAAACGAGTGTGCATCGCCCCTTCCCCGTCCAGAGAGGCGTATTTGGCACGCGACCGGCGCTTGGTGGATTGCTCAAGCGTATGTGTCGCCCACTGCACCCACAATGCCGGAGGTGCGGCGTATACCCTGCAGTACGCTCAGGCGCAAGGGCTGACCATCTACCGCGTCTGAGCCACATACAACATACGCGGGCTTTCCCGCGAAAGGAGGATTTATGAGGAGAGTTATTTGTATCATTTTAGCCTTAACACTGACACTGTTGTGCGGCTGCGGTGGCCGAAGCACCGGAGATGATGTGCCGGACTACGGAACTCCCACACAGCGGCAAAAGGAAGAATTTGTTGTTACGCCTATGGCATCCGGACTGGAGCTGGAGTCGTATAGCTGTGCGGATTTCTCTATGAGCGTCCCGCAGGGCTGGATGGTGGAGGCCGCCACATCCAATGCAGGAATGTACCACGCTTTGCGGGCATATGACCCAGCGTGCAGCGTAAATCAAATTCTATATATCCTGAAGGCAGAGCCGCTGTTTGTGGACGATTTTCTGAAGCAGAATTATACATACTGGAACGCTGCTTACGCAACGTTCCCTGTAATGACAGAGGAGTCTGTGAAGGGCTACTTCGATGTGCTGCCGCAGTATCTGTCGGCGGTGGCTGCGGAGCCGTTTTACAGCAGTCTTCACTTCCCGCAGTATGAGAATTTCACGGTGACGGAGGCCTTTGACGCCACCGGCTCCTTGGGAGGGGCAGCCGGCGTGTTGCGTGCGGAGTTTACACAGGACGGCATCGAAGCGGAGGGTATGTGTTCAGTGGAGCTTGTGCCCTTCCCTATTCCCGGCCTTGGTGGGTATTACATGGCGTACAGCACCACCATCGTCTCTGCTGAAAAGGGAATGTTCCAGAATTGGGAGGACATCCTGACACGGAGCTTGGGCAGCTTGGACTATTCCGGCAGCTACACCTCCTCCGCCATGGCACAGAGCGATGCGGCGATGCAGCAATCACAACAGTTGAGCCAGTCCGCCAATGAGATGCAGGATGCCATTATGTCCTCGTGGGAAAACCGGAATACCAGTCAGGACATCATCAGCCAAAAGCAGAGTGATGCCACCATGGGCTTTGAGCGGGTGATGGACACGGAGACTGGCAAGATTTATCAGACGGACAACGGCTTTACCGACTGGTACGACGGAGAACGGTATACGGCTATCACGGACGACCAGTACACGGAGGCCGTTGTGGGGCGATTCTCGTGGAAGTAAGGAGGATATTCACATGAAAAAGATTTTGACCATGTTGCTGGCCGCAGCAATGCTGTTTACGCTGGCCGCCTGCGACACGACACCCAATGAGGCAGACAGCAATAACAATAACGAACAGAACGACCATCAGACCGAAACGCCTGACACGTCTTATGAAACGCCTCAAATCACAGAACTGTATAGCGAGGATTTCGACTATACCGACGGCGTTGGTAACAACGGCCACTACACCTACCGTGTACCCCAGATTGAAGCTGACACGCAAGGCGCAGAAGCCATCAATAAGGCTATCGCCGACACATACGGGCCCATCGTAGACGGCGTAAAGGAGAGTGTTTCCGAGAAGGTAAGCCTGTCCTGCCTTTACGTTGCATGGGAAACTTATCAGTATGAAAATATCCTGTCTCTGGTAGTTTCCTGCGGCTGGGATGCCGATATGGATAGCTATAATGTCTATTTGTATGATATTGCCAGCGGGCAGCAACTCACCACTGAAGACTTGCTGAAGACTCTGAATGTGGACGAGCAGGCCTTCTTGGAGGCGGTACGCCGAGCCGCAGCAGCCAAATTTGATACCCAGTACGGAGCTATTGCGGGCGGCGATATGGATGAGTTACTAACGGAGCGCCGCGATTGGACGCTGTCCGATGAGAACATCAACATGGATGTCCGCACATATGCTGATGGCGCTGGAAAACTCCATGTGGTACTGCCTATCGGCTCTATCGCCGGCGCAGACTCATATGAGCAGGTGTTGGATTTGGACATGGTCGGCTAAAGTTGAACGAACAGGAAAGAAGCTCCTTCGGGAGCTTCTTTTTTTGCGCCAAAAGGAATTGACAAAATATCAAACTGTGGTAGTATAGAATTATAATTACGAAGCTATTTTTATAAAGGAGATTATCTCCGTTTTCAAGTCACCATAAGTAATTAAGACAGTTATCCCAACAACGGGATAGCTGTCTTTTTGTATATATAAGTCACCTCTAAATTTCGTAATGGACATAAGTTTCCCGACCGCTTCAAAGCGGAGGGCTGTCCGAGAAAGGAGAAAAATCATGGAAAAAGCCATCAACAGAGAGCAGGACAACTATCGTTTTGTCACTGACAGCGAGACTGAACTGCTGCAGGAAGTTCAGGAGATGGAACAGAACAGCCGTTGGCTGCCGGGTGTCCCCTCCAAGAAAATCCATGTGCTGCCGCTGGAGCCCATCGAGGTCCCCATCGTGGTACAGAAAATCGCTGACGACCCCATGCTGACCCGCAAGGTGTCTCTGGACGCAGCGATGGAAGCCGCAGACCCTGCTGTCGGCTCTCACTTCATCATGACCAATGAACCCAACGCATGGGTGCTGCGTGACACCGCCATCAGTTCCCTGCACAACACTGCGAAGCTGTTCGGGTCTGCGTTCTCCCGCATGACACCCTACTGCTCCGCAGAAGTGCTGAACAATGGTCTGCGTGCGGCGCCGGATAAGAGTCTGACCCTCCTGCTGGAGCGTTATGGCCGTATTGCGGCACTGCATTCTGACAACGGCGGCGGCTATCGCGTCATGCCGATTTCCGAGCTGCTGTCTGCGACCATCCGGAAGCTGAACGACCGTTTCGGCACGGTGGAGTTTCTCGGCGGCGAGAACAGCCACAGCGCAACGGCCTGTATGTGGGCTCTGCCTGACAAGCAGGACGAGATGCTGACTATCTATGAAGATGCGCTGGATGCACATGGTATCACTTCTGTTCATTCCATGAACATGATGCCTGTGGTCAAGTTCTTCTCCTCTGATACCGGCAATAGCTGCGCTACCGCTGTTCCCTACTTCCAGAAACCCGCCGGAAACTGTGTCCGCTTCACTGACGGTATCGCTGTAAAGCATACCAGAAACAGCAGCGGCAAGGACGGAGTCCCCGCCTTTGAGGAGGCGCTGGACGGCCTGTACGCACAGTTCACAGACATGACCGAGGCTCTGGATAAGCTGACCAGCGTGCAGATTGAGCACCCTGAGAATGTGCTCATTGGTCTTTCCAACAAGCTGGGGCTGCCCAAGAAGTACGCTGATGAAGCCCGTAAGGACCTCGCCAGACTGACTGCGGGTATGCCTTTCGTCCCCATGCACGACGTGTATCTGTCCATGTCCGACATTCCCTTCTATGCCAAGGAAGCCGGTGCCTCCCAGACGACCATCACGAATCTGGAAGAGCAGGTGGCGAAAATCCTTCACATGGATAAGGAATGGAGTCGCTATGACATCGGCGGCACGGTCGAGTGGGGTCGGCAGAGCTATATTCCCAACCAGACATTCTGAAAAAGAGAAAGGAGAAAAACATGAGTAAGAATCCTGAGAATCCCAATCATTTCACTCCCGATGAGACTTCCACCTTCAAGTGCCTTTTCTCTAAGTTCTGCCGCCAGCAGATAAATAAGGAGAACTGCACGGACGATGACTGCGTCACCTGCTGCGTCAGCGCGGCATATGACAAGATTTTCGACGAGAACAAGGAGGAAGCAAGCGATGAGTGACATCAAGACCATGCCCGACATTGAGGTCGGCGATTTCCTCCTGAGCAGAGACGGTAAGCAGCAGGGTATCGTGTCCCGTATCGGTACTCGATACTGTGCCGCCTGTGGGCGTATAAGCCGCTGCGCCACCGTTCGATGGCCCGACGGTAAGATTACCCGCCCCTGCACGAGAGGCACCATGGAACGCTGCAGCAGCAACGGAGGAGATAACATATGGCGTTTGACCTGACCACAAGCAATGTGGCTCAGGCAGCAGCCACTCCACCCTACCCCCGCTGCATCGCCGTCGATTTTGATGGTACGTTGTTCGTCACGGACTTCCCTCACATCGTCGAGCCGAAGTGGGACGTCATCAACCGCGCCAAGGCAGAGCAGGCTAAGGGTACTGTCCTCATTCTGTGGACCTGCCGGCACGGAGAGCATCTTGAGGATGCTCTCCGCGCCTGCGCGGAAGTAGGCCTCAGTTTCGATTACGTCAACGAGGCAGAGCCTCTCCGAGTCGCCTTCTTTGGCGGCGACGGACGTAAAATCGGTGCTGACGAATACTGGGACGACAGGGCGGTTCAAATTGCCTGAGCTGCCATTCTGAGAAAGGAGAAAAAACATGAAGGTAAGCGAGCTTATCGCCGCATTTGACGAGAAGTACGCGGCGGCTGATGCCGAACGTAAGCAGTTTCTCGCTGAGGGCAGCAAAAAGGAAGCAGACAACATCAAAATGCCGTTCTGGTATGATGAGGTTATCGTCCCCTTAGCGGAGTATATCTCCAACAGAAAGGGCAAGAAGCCTTACATCTTAGGCCCTTATGGTATTGGTTCTAAGGTGAGTATTACCCTACACAGCCCCTTCGACGAGGATGGCTGCCGACTGGTAGACTTCACCGACGCGGAATCACTCACGGTCGAGCCGTGCTTCGAGACCACTGAGGGCGGCTCCATCGCGCTGCATTTCCGCTATGAAACCGGTGAGGTGGACACCACCTACCCGGAAGGTTCTCTCGGCGCTTATAACGAGCTGAACCGTGTTACAGAACCCTTGCCCGACGAACCGGACGAGATTTCTAAACTGTTCACGCCCCTGAACTTCAATACAAAAATAAAGAAAGGAGAAAAATGAGTATGGCTTCGATTTTTGAAGTGTTCGGGAACGGGAACACACCCGTCCGTGTCGAGCGCGATGGTGTTATGCTTTACGTTCCGTTCCGCGAGCTGAGGGGCGGTGACAAGGTTTGCCACCGTCTTCCCGATAAGCGCGAGATGTCTTTCACTGTTGATGTAGATGGTGACGCACATCTCTGCGACGATACTGACAATGGCGAGGAGCTGTATGTTGTCTATGACGAAAATGGTGATGGATACTATGCGGATATGATTACGAGAGTCACGAAGGTCATCAACGCGGTGGACCGAGATGGGCTGAATGTGGATATCACCACAATGGTGTTTTCCATCCCCTACGAGGATTTCGACCTCGAAAGGGCCATTCGTGACGCCGCTGTCGAATTCTGCCACACGAAGGACGGCTTGGATATGTACGAGCACAACTGTGGAGAATTCAACTACGGCGATTTCCTCAACGTCCCCGACGAAATCTGCACGAGGCACGGCTTCGAGCTGATGAGCTTCACGTATGGCGTGTCTGAAGTCGTTGACTTCAATACCACGTTGGTCTTTTCCGACGACGTCTATGACGCCGACGAGGACGATGAGGACGGTGACGGCCAGTGAAAGTCGTATATCTGCTGTTCCACAAGGACGGTAAGCGCCCTTCTGTTGTGTCTTTTACGGCAAATGGTATGAAGCGGCATATCACTAAGATGATTCGCACAGGCTCTCTGGAATATTGTGACGGCTCCAAAGCCACACAGATTCGATGCCTGCGTGATGATTTTATGAATGCCGACCCCATTACCTCTGTCAATAAGAGACTGCGGAATAAATGGAGCATTGAAGCATACGTGGAGGGCTCTGTGCGGCGTTAGGCCGCACAGAACTCTCACCACCAGAAAGGAGAAACAATATGTACTTCGAGTGTAACCTGCCTACGTCTGTTCCCATGTGGATGGACCCGCGAGCTGCCATTCCGTTCATCAATACGATGGATGCGATTCGTCGGCGCATGGACGTGCTGGAAGCGGCAAAGGACCTGTGCTATCTGATGCCGCCTGAGGTCTTCGCGGACAACGCTGCGGAGGTATTCAAGAAGATGCAGAACACTGGCAGTGTTTTCGACGTTTTGACGCCGGAAGAGCTGAAGGATGCTGTTTACTATGAATACAACTTCTACGGCAAGCACAAGCCGGCCATTCCTCCTCGTATGGAGTGGCCCAACGCTGAGACTGTCGTGGATTGCCGCTTCGTTTCCACCCATGAATGGGAGGCTATCCGTCACCTCGGTATCGGTGGTTCTGATGCTGCTGTGATTACGGGCCAGTCCCATTATCGCACGCAGACGGAGCTGTACTATGACAAAATCGGAAATCCTGACGCAGCACAGAAGTCCGGCAGCAATGCCGTTTTCGTGCGTGGTCATTTTCTGGAAGATACGGTCGTCAACACGTTCTGTGCCCTCTCCGGCGCAAAGCGTATCCCTGAACACCGTATGTTCCGGAGCAAGGAGTTTCCGTGTGTCACGGCGAACATCGACGCCATCGTGGAGTTGAATGGCGAGCTGTACGTCTTTGAGGCCAAGACCACCATTGAGAAAAACTTTGCGGCGTGGATTAACAACAAGGTCCCGCCCCACTATCTCCCTCAGATGCGGCAGTACCCTGCGGTACTGAACGATGACCGTATCAAGGGTACGTACATCGGCGCCATCCTGACCCACGACTATGAGACCGGTGGGATGTATATGGGTTCTACCTTCGACCTGTCCGGCTTTAAGCGGCGGTTCATGCCTCGTGATACCGAGGCGGAGCATGACCAGCTTGAGGTCGAGGCGGATTGGTGGGAGACCCATGTCGAGAACAATAATCCCCCTCCTCACGTCGGTGAGATGGAGGACGAGCTTCAGGTCCTGAACAACATGGCTTCTCAGAAGGTCGGCGCTCCGACCGTGACCCGTGACCTGCCTTCCGATTTGGCGGACAAGGTCTCCAAATGGTTGGAGCTGTCCGAGCAGTCCTCCAAGCTGGATAAGCAGAAGAAGGCGCTCGACGACCAGCGTAAGGCGCTCTCCCTGCCTCTTATCGAGGCGCTGGGGCCTGACATGGATGTAGGTATCATCACCATTGGTGACGACACTTACGAGGTCAAAAACAGCCCTCGTAAGGGCACGGAGTATAAGCGTGATGTGATGGAGTTGCTCATCGACACGCTCGACGGGCTGAGTCCCGATTTGGCGAACAAGTTCCGTGATTGCATCGTGGATATCCCCTGCAAAACTCGGACGTTCTCCATTAAGAAGAGCAAGAATAAGACCGCATAACCCTTTCAGGAAAAAGTAGTTTATCATCAGAAATAAATTATAAAGGAGGCCGGCGACATGGCCGTTGTAATCCCATTCGCCGCCTCCCCTGAAAGGAGCGCGTGCGTGATGAGCAAGAATCTTGAAACAATCACCTGCGTTCCTATCTATCGGCTGTATGAGAAAGACGGTTGGAAGGTCATTAAGTGCCAGAATACCCAGAATGATGTGACGTTTGTTGCCACTGGCGACGGCCTCCCCTATGCGGAAGACCGTAACATCAACCGGAACACAGTCATCACTATGACTGGTTACTGGTCTGTGGGTAGTAAATACGGCACATCTTTCAAGGTCGAGTCTTTTGAGTACCAGCTCAAGAAAACCAAGGACGCCACAATATCGTACCTGTCGAGCCTGCGCTGCGGGTTCGGCCCCGCCGCTGCGGAAGCAGTTTGGAAGACGTTTGGAGACATTACGTGGGACGTGCTGGACAATCAGCCTGAACGGTTGATTGGTGTCAAGTACGGACGCCGTTACGTTTCCAAGAAAATGGTCGATAAACTGAAGGTCGCACTGAGCGAGACGAAGAAAGAGCGTGAAGTCACCAGACTTCTCCGCAATGCAAACCTCTCTCTTCGGAAGGTACAAACACTGCTGAAGGCTTTTCCCGATGAAGACGTGGTGGATATCCTCAAGCACGACACGTACCGTGTCTGCGAGGTCAAGGGGTTCTCCTTTGATATGGTGGACAGCTTCGCTTTGGAACAGGGCGTTGCTATCGACAATCCTGCACGTCTCCGTGAGGCGCTGCGGTACACTATGGACTTGGCGGCATCCGCCGGTCATATGTGTGTCCCTGCTATTGAACTGCCTGCTATGATGGCGAGAGTAGCCAACAAGAATGTCCGGACCAAGGGCGTTACAGAAGAAATCTGTAAGGGCGCTATCAACGCCGCCTGTCTGCGTAAGGACCTTCGTTTGGCCGGTCCCATGCTGTATTCTGCCAGCCGATTTGAGCAGGAATACGGTATTAGCCGCCATATCAAGCGGCTCATGAAAAGCAATAAGCCTGTCTCTACAGAGAAGATTAACCGAGCATTACAGGCATATCAGGAAGACAACGACATCACCCTCGCTGAAAAGCAAAAAGAGGCTGTTATCAGTTGCTTCCAGAACCCCGTCACTATCATCACCGGCGGTCCGGGCACGGGAAAGACGACCGTCACAAAGGCCGTTCTGTACGTCCATAAGGAGCTTTTCGGTGAGGATAACTCACTCCCCTGCCTACTGGCTCCCACTGGCCGTGCCGCCCGTCGTATGACGGAGCAGACCGGTGTGGAGGCGTCTACCATCCATTCCGCCATCGGACTGCGTGGTGATGACTGTGTGGGCGGCTGTGATTGTGATGGGCCCCTGTTCGGCAATATCTTCATCATCGACGAATGCTCCATGATGGACTCTTTCGTAGCATACAACCTGCTGCAGAAGATTCCGGGGCGCACCAGAGTCGTGTTCGTTGGAGACCCTGAACAGCTCCCTTCTGTCGGTGCCGGCAACGTGCTGTATGAGATGATTCGCAGCGGTATGGTGCCTGTCACCAAGCTGAATGTCATCTACCGACAGGCTCAGGGAAATCCCATCGTGGAAAACGCGCAGAAGATGCGTCACGGTGACGTAAACCTGCATTATGCTAAAAAGCAGTTCATGTTTATGGAAGACCGTACCGGAGACCCTGCCCGCATTGAGGAAGCTGTATGCGAACTCTACGAGAAGTCTATCCGCGCAAAGGGCGCTTCCAACGTCGCTCTCCTCTGCCCCTATCGGCACAAGAGCGCACTGAATGTGAACCGCTTCAATAAGCTGCTGCAGGAGCGCATCAACCCCGCATCTCCCACAAAGAACTTCGCTATCTTCAACAGCAAGCTGTTCCGTGAAGGCGACAGAGTGATGCAGACGAAAAACACCGACTTCGCCAAGAATGGCGACATCGGTGTGATTCACTCCATCTCTTTTGAAGCTGACAAGGACGACCCGAACAAGAAGACAGATATCGTTACCATTGAGTTCAATGACGACGGTAATCTGGTTCGGTACGATGCTGAACAGATGGAAAATGTTGACTTGGCTTACTGTACCACGGTGCATAAGAGTCAAGGTTCTGAGTATTCCATCGTTATCATGGTCGTATCACCTGAGCACAAGGCTATGCTGCGGCGCAATCTGGTCTATACCGGCATTACCCGTGCAAAGGACTGTGTTATCATGGTCGGTCGTGTCGAAGCCTTGACAAAGGCTATTCTGAACAACAAAACGGACAAACGGTATACGATGCTGGGTGACTGGCTCTACACCGAACTCCATGAATTTGCTGCTGACGCAACAGAAAAGCAGGGTGCATAGCACCCTGCTTTTTTTCATGAAATCATTTAAGTCCTTACAACGGCAAACACATCATTAGGATGTACCGTCCGGAGCATTTCCTCAGAGCTTGCATACACGCTGTATGCTGCATCTATGTTTCGTCTGTACTGTTCCCGCGAGATAGGCGGGCGAAGCTGGAACTCACGCATTGTTCGGAGTATTTTGTTGCTCAGGGTGTGGCTTAGGCCGACCTGCCTGAAGCCCAAGATTTCGCCGTATTTCGTGTCCACAGACACAATGATGAGGCTGCATCCAACTCCCTCCTCTTCTATTTCTTCAAATGGCGGAAGAGTCGGGTTGATGCGAGGGTCAAAGGGAGTGTCCATCCACGGACCAGCATCAAATGAGAACAAGAAGAAAGGTGTATCTTTGATAACAGCTAAAGTTGTCATCAAACTCCCCTTGATGAATGAATCATTTTCATCCTTTCTCATTTCGGGAAAGCCAATTATAAGTTTCCACCCAGTAACACTATCATAATCCATTCGAATCAAAATGTCATTTGTGAGGTATTCCGGAACCCTATCCCCCACTGATAGTCTTTCATACATAGCCCCCATGTGAATACCTCCCCCTTCAGTATAACATAAAGTATATCAAAGAAATTTCACCAGTGCAAGAACCAGCGGAAATTCTCCTCAAATTTGTTCGCTTGGAAAACTTGACAAAATATCAAACTGTGGTAGTATAGAATTATAATTACGAAGCTATTTTTATAAAGGAGATTTATCTCCGTTTTCAAGTCACCCTAATTATTAAAGACAGTTATCCCAATTACGGGATAGCTGTCTTTTTTAATATATAAATACATCAAATATGCCATTTTCTGACACCCCAAAAATCAACATTTGTCAGGATTTGGTCCGCCTTCGTGCGGAAGAAAGGAGAAAATTATGTCTTATCAGAACAACAACGGTGGTATGCAGCAGGCTCCCAACCAGTACGGCTATCCTCAGGCACAGGGCCAGTATCCCGCACAGCCTCAGTACGGCGCTCCGCAGGGCCAGCCCGCCTACGGCTATCCTCCCCAGCAGCCGGCCCCTCAGGGCTATGCTCAGGGTGGGTATCCTCAGCAGGGTATGCCTCAGGGCCAGCCTGCGCCCCAGCAGGGCGGCTATCCGCAGCAGGGTGCTCCCGCGCAGGGTCAGCAGCAGGGCCGTCAGTTCATCACCTACGGTCATTTCACCAATGCTGTGACCTCCGACGGTAAGCCCTTCATCTATGTGGACTTCGAGTGTGCTGTCACCCGCTGCTCCCAGATGAAGTACACCAGCGAGGGCAAGCCCTACATCAACTTCTCTATGCCCATTCAGGGCCGCCAGAACACTCTGGACCGTGTCTTCGGTCAGGGAACGCTGGTTCCCAATGACAAGGGTGTGGTGTGGGCAAACTGCTCTATGTGGGAGAAGGTCGCCGAGCGCTTCCTGAACATGGTCGCTACCGGTCGGCACAGCAACCCTGTGCTGATTATTTCCGGCTCTGCCAAGATTCAGGAGTACAAGCGCAATGACGGAACGCCTGCCAAGAGCCTGAACATCACGGTCAGTGACTTCACTCTGCTCCGTGACCGCAACAGCGGCTCCTGCATGGACCCCAATGCCCAGCAGCAGGCTTCTCAGGGCTACCAGTCTTCCTTCGGCGCTCCCGCTGCCAATGGCTACCAGCAGCCCGCACCTCAGCAGGCTCCTCAGGGCGGTTACGCTCCCCAGCAGCAGGCTATGCCTCAGCAGGGTCAGCCCGCTCCTGCGCCTCAGCAGCAGGGTCAGCAGCCGATGAACTACGGTCAGCCCGCCCCCAACGGCTTCTATGAGCTGAACGGTATCGACGACAGCGACCTGCCGTTCTGATTCCGCCACTCCCCCGCAAATCTGTAAGGCAAGCGAAAGGCGGGGTCTCGATACATTTCGAGACCCCGCTTTTCCAGCAAAAAAAAGAAAGGAGTACAACATGACTCTCAATCAGGAAGAGAAGAAAAAGCTGCGGGCAAACATCGAGAAAATTGATGCCTACATCAAATCTGAGATTTGCCCGTATCTGCACGGCAGCAGCATCACTGTGGATTTCGGTGAAGAACGGCAGTATCCTACGCCTCCTTATCGTGAGGCGGAATACCATCTGTCGGTTTACAAAGACCACATCGGCGACCACATCAGCGGTCGCACCGGTAATCTCGGTCTGAGTCTGCTGAGTACCTCATCGGATGAGTTCGGCAGGACCTGTAGTTTCGATACCTATACGTCCGCCGGCGTCGCTTTGCTGCGCCACTGGCCTGCTATCAAGCAGAAGCTGCAGAAGCAGGTTCTCGACATTGTCTCCAGTGAAAAGCTGCTCGACACTTTCGAAGTCTGATTTTTTTGGAAGGAGAAATCAACATGGAATTGAAACTTGCTCTCGCTACGGTTAAGACCCACTGGTCTGCCGAGTCCGTTGACGTGCGCTTCACTTTTGAACGCATGGACAACTCTTACGCCACTGTCACGGCGGATGCTAAGGCGCTGTATAAGGACTGGTTCTCCGACTGCAGGATGTGTCCTGAGAACGGAGAGTACGTCCACGGCGTCACCATCGGTACGCCTGACGGTAAGGTTTATCTGGTGGAAGACATCGAGCTGACCTTTGAGGAGCTGATGGAAGCTCTGGCAAGCTACTTCTTCAAGGGGCCTTCCGTCGCTGACCGCAGCGATGACGGTGTTTTCCGCTGCGGTATCTGCGGTGAAGAACTGGTGTGCAGCGATACCGGCGATATGCCCGATTGCTGCCCCAACTGCGGTACAGCGGTGATGTACCCTGTCCCCTGCATTGAGATGGAGGGGGTGTGAGGTATGGGTAGCTTCTCTTGGCTGTTTGCCGATACAAACAACACCAAGAACCTCCGCGCCGACCGCAAGGGCTATGTTGCCTGCCCCGATGGGACGTTCATCTGTGAGCCGTGCTATGAAACCTACGGTATCTTCGACGGCAAGGATGTCTACGACTTGGTCGTAGAGTGGAACCGGAAGTTTATCGCCGAAAATCCTGACCACCTGCTGCCCCACGTCCACTGCTGGACGAAAGATGGTGCTTTGGTAAGAACGACCTATCGGCTGAAGGACTTCCCGTGGTATCCTGTCGTCGCCGACCTGTCGATTCCCTTCGAGGACCTCCATGATGCGCTTGTTGCACATCTCAAGAAGGAGCTTGGCAACAAGTTTGCGCCCTACAGGACGGAAGTCCGCAATATCGGCATTGACATTGCGTGCTATGACGAGGATAACGCCTCTCTCCCCTATCCCATCAAGATTACCAGCAAGAAGAACGGTATCCGCTATGAGGAATTACCTCCCAGCAAATGGGACCCTGAACAGGGACTCTGTGAGTACCGTTCTCAGAGGTATCAGTAATGGCAGGGCGGCCTAAGGGCATTGTCACGCAGGCAATGGTCACGTCGGCGAAAAAACGGCTGCAGGAGACCGGAAAAGGTCATACTGTGACGCTTTCGCAGGGTAAGTGGCTGCACTTCGGCACCCACGGTGTCACGCTGCATCAGGCCGGCGATTACGAGCTTACCAAGATGAAGCGTGTCAATCGGTGGCAGGAGAAAACGGTCAAGCAAATCAACGACGAGCTTCGCGCTACGCCGTGGAGACCTTGAACAAAACTGCGGAAGGACGATTCATGGAGAAACATTCACACATTCAAAAAGAAGACGCTGAAATGATGGTCGTCCGCATTCAGCAGCTTGGTGCCACCACCGGTGACACTGAGCTGCTGGCCGCAGCGGAGATGCTCTCATCGCTCTTACGGGAACGTGAACTTGCTGTTCACTGTATCGACGAAGTATTCAATGCCGTAGCGCATCTGCCACAGCGACCTGCTGATGCCTATTTCAGTATTCTTCGCTTCCGAAAGGAAACAGGGCGCCACAAATAGCGCCTCTTAAAGAAAGGAGAAACACTATGTATAATCCCTGCTACAACTGCCCTCGTCCCAACGTGATTCGCGTTGATGAGGGACGTGAGGCGATTCTGCCGAAGGATGGCGGCGACTACTACGACCCATTGGTCTGCCCGCAGATGTGCGTTTGCGGCGCCAGTCGGGAGTACGCGGAGAAGCTGGAAATCCAGCTCCGCACTGCCTGCCACGCCTGAGTCATTCAGGTAAAAAGAAAGGAGAAAAGAACTATGGGTAAAGGCAACGTATCTGTACGCGGTCCCTACGAGGCTGTGTTTTGCATTCCTAACAGCTTCCTTCACGTGTACCGTGAGGACGAGCCTGATAAGGAAGAGCCTGAGGTTCGTTTGCTGAAGGACATCCCCTACTCCGAACTGGACACCTGCCGGTGGCTGTTCGACGAAGAAGGTTCGGCCAACGAGGAGGAAGATGTGCTGGAGTGCATCGTTGACGCCTTGAGCCGCCGCTTTCAGAGTATGACTCCTGTGCTGGGAGAGAAGTGGATTTCCAGAACGCGACGTGCGATTATGGAAAACGAACTGTTCACCATCGCAGTTGAGGACAACGAGACATCTCTCGCTGTTGAGCTGCTGCAGAAAGAAGTCCAGTACGATGATAGGCTGCTCGGCTTCCAAAAGCGGCATTTCAAACGCTACAAAGAAGCGCTGAAGGCCGCCATGTTGGAGCGAGTACCGGAGATTACATTCCCGACAAGCGCATGGACTTCCGGCACCATCCGTGCTGAAGACATCGCTAAGTAAAAAGAAAGAAAGGAGAAAATATTATGGGCTGTAACTATCCTCCCGAAATCGAGCGGATGCAGAAGCTCTATGAGCGTGCTGACGCTGCGTTGCTGGCTATTTCCGGACAGTTTGAAAAGGGCGCCTGCCATGATGATATCTGCCAAGCTGCTCTCGATGACTATGACGCCTTCTCCCGTGCTGTCGAGCAGGCCAACAATGGCGACCCCGACAAGTTGGAAGATTTCATCAGGTGGGCAGCGGCAGAAGCGGTCAAGCAGTACATGGCGCACGGCAGGGACTACCGTCCTACCGTCGCTGACCCCGCCGGCACGAAGCCCGACGAGCAGTACGAGTCCAAGGCCATCGTGTTCATCGGCGCTCTCATCAGCACGGAACGTCCCGGCATGAGAAGTCTGATTAACTATCTGGTTAAGGAAACGGACTTTTTTACGGCTCCTGCCAGTGCCAAGTATCATTCCAGCTATTGCGGCGGTCTGCTGGACCACTCTCTCAACGTGTATATGCGTCTCAAGGACACATATTTCTCTGAAGTCGAACGGAACAGCACACCGCTGGATGACCAGCAGAAACGGGCTATCGAAGATAGCATCGTTATCTCTGCGCTGCTGCATGATGTTTGCAAGGCAAACTTCTATGTGTGGGGCAGCCGCAATGTGAAAGACCCCCAGACCGGTCAGTGGAAGGCTGTGCCTTGGATTACCTATGATGAGAAGATGCCTTACGGCAACCACGGCGATAAGTCCGTGTTCCTCATCGAACGGTATATTCGGCTGACGATTACGGAGGCCTTTGCGATTCGCTTCCACATGGGCGAGTACAGCACGGACAAGAATACCTCTCTTGCCTTTACGCGCTATCCTCTGGCCTTTCTTCTGCATCGCGCAGATGAGACGGCCACGTATCTCGACGAAAACCTTCTCCGACAGGGAATCCCTGTGAAGGAGTGATGACGATGGCGGAAAAGCGTAGTGACTGGCAGGACTACAAGGTGGAGTTCAGCTACACTGTTTCGAACTCGGATACGTTTACTGTGAGAGCGCCCTCCTATGGTGCCGCAAAGGAAATCATGCTGAACATCATTCGGCGTGGTCTCTCTGAACACGGCATCAATCCTGAGCGCTGCACTGTAAACTTTGAACGTGTCTCACCTATTTTGGAAGAAGCTCAGAATAATTAAAAAAAAGACCACCATATGGTGGTCTTTTTTTTTGCGCTAATGAATGAATTCGACGAACACAGATACCTTGAATTCAGTCGTCGGCTTCTCTTTAGGGGGAATGGAAATACCTTCTACACCAGCAACGGTTTTGAGATTATTCCATTTATTGTGGTCCTCTCCAATATACTTGGCAATCGTTCCCCATGTAGGAGTCCCTTGAGTGCGATTCTCATTGTACTGACGTCCAGAAGTGGGCTTTATTCTCATGTACTCTTTTTGGAAAAGTGCAATCCAACGCCGCCGTGATACCTGACGCTTTGCCAAAAGGTCGAGCTGCCAGTTTTCACAAACGTACTCAGGATACCTCGCCTGAAGCCACAGCCGATAGTTCTTCTTACCGAACTTCTCAATTATATATGGTGCAGGTAATCCATTGTGCGCTTTTAATTCCCGTCTGGTCGGAATACGATGATTCTTAGCTACGAATGCATCAAGCCGCTTATGCATGAGCCTTGTGTTCCATCTTGTTTTCTTTTTGCTCATACATCGACACCATCGGAAGATGTACTCTCTTCATCAGAGACGGAGATATTCATATATGTGACCCTCGGTTTTATCTTTGGTTTCTGTCCATAGCGGGGCAAGCCCAGCTTATCAATCAAGGTATTCCAAGAAGTCAGATTAAGCAGAGCCGACATTGAATTCCACGTAGGAACAGTTTTTGCCTTCCTTCGATTGAAGTCATCTTGACCAAGCGGCTTCAATTTAAGGTACTCTTCCACGAATATATTTTGAACTTCTTCGACGCTACTATAGCGAGTTCCTCCGTAAAAATATTGATTTGAGGAAGTTTTTGTATATTCTGGATAATTTTCAAGAAGCCACTTATGTACCGGCATCCCAAAAATTGCACGAAAAGCCCTCGCACCCGGAAGCTGCTTATCTTCCGGAATCTCGTACATTCTTGGAGAATTACCCCCCGTTTTTTCAATGTATCGCTCGACGGCTGCAATGGCTCCAAGCTGTTTCCACCCTAAAGTTTCATTATTTCTCCTAATTTTTTCCAAAACGCGAAGCGCTGTGCAGAGTTCGTCACATTGTCCATCTTCTTCTGATTTGTTTTCAAAATAGTTCAAAATGACGGTAATTGCTTCGTTTTGCAACATATTAGTTTTGTTTTTCATGTATGGAAATCCTCTAAAAAATTAACTTTTGAGTTATTTCACCCTGTCTCAATAGTCCCGATGATATATGGACGGAGAAAAAAATATTTCTCAAAAGTTTTGAAAATTTGTCGAAGCACAAACAAACGCGCCTCTTGCGAGGCGCGTTTGTTGCAAGAAATTAAAATCTTAACGGCACCTCTAACATCAATTTTCGTCTTCGATACACTGCTTGTCCTCATCGAAAGTAGAGAAAGAAAAGAAAATCTCGACGCTTCCATCGTGATGAATAATAATCTTATCAACACAATCACGAATGAGAGTCTGCCGTTCCATAGGTGTTAAATGCGGCCAGATGTCACCCACGTTTTTAATACGGTCTCGAACATAGCTCACATGGCTGTCCCTAATGCTATGCTTGTCCTCGTTGTCGAGTTCTTGCTGTAACGTGCGAATTTGGTTACGGACGGCAAAGATGCGTTCGTGGATGACGCTGTCACCGGACTCAGAATAAAGCCCGTACAGCCGCTTGAGTTTTGTAGTCGCATCCGAGATGCGCTTCTCAATAATCTCACGAGTATTGGGTGAATGCCACTTTACCTCAAATTCTTCGAGGGGAACACCGGAACCAATTCCAAAGAGCTTATTGATAACAAGCTCTTCTATATCAGAAGCAAGAAAGCCCATGTTGGGACAATCAGGGTTCTTAACCATCGAGGCTTTGCTGGTATGAGAATAGCATATGATTTTGAAGTATTTACCCCACTTCATATAACGCATCCGCGCTTCGCAATCGCCGCAATAGACAAGTCCTGCCAAAAGATAATACGTGTTTGCGCCACACGCATTAAGGCCAGCACGACTCCTGCGGTCATACTCAGCCGCAGCAATATCGAAGGTTTCCTCGGAAATCAATGGCTCATGGACGCCCGGATATTCTTCTTCCTTGTAGTTGACATACCCACAGTAAGTACGTCGTTTCAGAATATTCCGTACCATCATATCGTTGCAGAGACCTAACATATCTGCAATCTTCTGGCAACTATAGCCTTTGATATAGAGGTCGAATATCTGCTGCACTTTAGGCGCGTCGGCGTTAGGGACAAGCGTTTTCTTATCTTTGTCGTAATCGTAGCCGAACGGAATATTGCCGCCACCTCTCCAAAATCCGGAACTTATACGTCCCTTCATGCCAATACGGGTACGTAAGTAGATGTTCTCACGCTCCAACTGCGCGAAAACGCTCAAAATACCTATCATAGCTCGGCCAAAGGGGGTACTTGTGTCGAGGGATTCAGAGATACTGACGAAATCCACTTCATTTGGAAGGAACACATCTTCAATCAGGTAGAGTGTATCCTTTTGACTTCGTGATAATCGGTCCAGCTTAAATACGATGACTGCCTTCAGGCGCCCTGCCATAGCATCAGCTATTAACTCCTGCATTGCCGGTCTGTTGAGGTTGCTGCCACTGAAGCCGGGGTCGGTGTAGAACTTCACGTTCTCCCATCCCTTCACAGTGCAAAACGCCTGTAGCTTTGCGGTCTGGTCGGGAATTGAATATCCTTGTTCCGCCTGTGCATCCGTCGAGACTCGGACATAACAGGCTGTGATTTTTAAGAATTCATCAAGGGGTTTATCACTCTCAAGGAAAGTCTGAAAATCAGGAAGTGCTAAGGGTAAATTGTTGGTTTTCTTCTTGCTATTCTTCTTGGGTTGTGTGTTTCGTGTTGTGTTACTCGCTTTCTTTGTTGTGTTTCTCTTTACTTTTTCTTCTGTTGTTTTCTTCTTTCTTTCAGTAGTCATATTTCTCCTTTCTTTATGGTACGTCCTCTGCACAGACGCTCGCATCTATTATAAAGTAAACATAAAAAAATGACAAGTCTCCATCCCGAAAAAGGGCCCCTCAGGAAACAACTTCCTGAGGGGTGGTGTTTTGCTTTTCAAGACGTCTCCTGACTTCAATAATGAGCGTTGCCAGTGTCGGACTGGTTATCTCCATTCCATCGTAGGAAACATCATCATCTTCGCGCACCCCGTTCCGATAGTAAATTGCTTTCAGTTTGGGGGCCTTATTCTTTACGGGACGTGCCATTTTATATGCCTCCTCTCGGCGTTTTGGATACCGACAGTTAAGTCGGAGTAAAGTAAACGATAACGACGTTTTGCCAACCGTTGTAACAGGTGTAAAGGGTAATTCCTCCACTGTTGTTGTACGCAACATCGTTTCCGTCATTATCAGTCAGTTCCGTGCCTTCATTGTGCCCATACTCCACCCCAGTACAAACATATTCTGTTCGACTGTTTCCGTAATCCATATATCCCACCGCACCAACCGCGCAGTTGGCTATGGCAGAAAAGCCCTGATAGTTGTGGTCTGCAATGAGATACTGGCTCCCATACGCACTGTAGCCGGCACTATCGGCAGCGTCACAAATTGCCTGTCCGTACTCGAAAGAATCGCTTCCAAGCACATAGGTGAAGCAAGCGACATCTATTCCAATAGAAGGGACAGACCAACGCCCAACGGCACCTCGCTGTTCGACAGCGTAAACGGCACACCTATTCTGCGAGTGCCCTGCGCTGCCGCAATAGCTGCAGGCTGCTGCGGTTTCCAGTGCGGGCTCAGACACGGGGGTCGCTACAGAGAATTCGCCCGCAGGGGTAGGAGTCTCCACCGGAGGCGTGTCTGAGTCCACTTCACTTACAGCATTTTCTTTTGTGAACCACTCAGGAGGCAGGTATTTATCTTCCTCCACAACGGCGGCAGCGGACACAGAGAGGTCATCAGTAAAGTAATCGAACGGCACCGAAGCCTCTGCACAGGCCATATGTAAAGATGTTGCACTTACCAGCAAAAAGGCAGCCAGCGTAACAGCGCGGCGGGAAATCTTCTTTGTTTTCATTAAAGCTGCACCCCCTTTATGCAAGCTGGAATGTCACGAGGGCAACATTGAAGTTGTGGTCGAGACAGGTATACAGCGTCAGACCGTTGGGATTGAAGTAAGAGGTATAGATGCTATCGCCATCGGCCCCGGTGAGATAGCCACCGGGGTTACGACCATGCTGGATGCCGGTGCAAACATAGGTCAGGACAGAGTCGCCCATGTCGATGTAAGCGTAGGTGCCTTCGGAGCAGTTGTTGATGGCGGAGAAGCCCTGATTATTATGGTCGCCAATAACGGTCTGGCCGAGATAGACGATTTGTGCTGCGCTGTCCCATGCATCTGTAACGGCCTGCGTGTAGTTGTCACTCTCGGTGGTATGCTGCAGAGAGTACCAAGTAACGTCGTAGACAGCCACGTCAACACCGACAGAGGGAATCCGGAGCCGGCCAACGGCACCATTGTCAACGGCACGAACGGCGCAGTAGTCTCTGGTGTGTTCTGCACTGCCGCAGTAGGAACAGGTAGTCGGGGTTTCCTGAACAGGCTCTTCGGCGGGAGTCTCTTCGACAACGTCGGCGTCGTCTGCCTGAGACTCGGCCTCTACGGGGGCTTCAGCACTTCCCTGTTCATCGGTCGTCTTGTCTGCTTCGGGAGTCTGAGCATCAGAATTTGCGTCCTTTTCCTCGTTCTGCGCGGCTTCTGCTACTGCCAAAGGCGGAGAGCTTTCGCGGGCTGCAAAGACGGGCAGCGTAGAGATTGCGAAAAGACCGCCAATGAAGGCCAGAATGATAACGGTGAAGAGAGCCCACCGAGGAATTTTGAATTTCGTTTTCATGTTCTTTTGTCCTTTCTTTTCGATTACGACGGAGTCCAGTAAGTGACGTAAATGTTTGTCCAGTGGTCAAGGCAGGTGTAACAAATCACAGTGCCGGAAGAATAGTTGCTGTAGCTCATTATGTTTCCGTTTCCATCGAGCATCTTTTCGCCGGTATTGTGTCCATATTCAACCTGATAGCACTCGTAGTAAGTCGCGCCATCACCAAAATCCATGTAGGCTTTCGTGCCAACAGAAACATTGGAAAGTCCCCAAAAACCTTGGTTATTGTGGTCCGCAAGAACGCCAACGCCGCCGCAGGTCAAGAAAGCTGCACTGTCGGAACGGTCAGTAATTTCCTGAACATAGGATTGGTCTGCATCCCAGTTACACGAGTAGGCCGCTACATTACAGCCAACAGACGGAATCACCCAGCGCCCATAGGCACCATTGGCGATAGACCTCTTTGCACAGATTGAGGAACTATGGTTCTCAGAGCCGCAGTAGGAACAGACTGTCGGAACGACTTCCTGTACTTCCTCCACGGCGTCGGGGTCATCTTCAGAGTTCTCTACTTCTGTGATGTCGGAAAGAGGGTCGAGAACTCCTTCCTTCAGTTCCAGAACATCTTGCTGCGCTTTTTCCGACAGCTTGGTGCCGTCCATCTGGGTGGCAACCGCTGCTCCAGCAGGAGGCGCTTCGTGGTTTGAGCGCTCTTCGGCCTGTGCGAGTGTCATGTTGGCGGAGAGAAAGTAGAAAACGGATACTGCGGCGAACAGGAACGTAAAGAGTGCAATTTTGAAAACCCCCCATTTTACTTGTTTTTTGCTTGTGCTTTCCAAAAATTGTCATCCCCTTTCAGAGCATAAAAAAGCGGAAGGACAGTCTGTGTTAGACTGTCCTTCCTTATAATTCTATACTACTATATTTCGATATTTTGTCAAGTTCTTGGAACGAACAAATTTGCGGAACCGTCGAAAGCCCTGCAATCACTCACTGCACGAGGCCGAAGTAAGCGAGGAAAATACCATCCCCTCCACCGTAGCAGGGGTACAGATGAACTCGCCACCGGATGTTGCTCAGATTTTCCACTTGCCGTCCACCCCTTTCAGAAACAATATGTTATGGGGTACACAACCTTGTTATTTCAGGGTATTACACACCATAGCCTTTTTTATGCGGTATACAACCCTGTTGTTTCAGAGCCATATATGCCGCTGCCGCAGTTATTCTGTGATACACAACCCTGTCGTTTCAGGGTTCTATATACCCGACACAGGCATATTCAGTTCCCCAAAGGTGCCAGTATCATCTCTCACATGATTACCAGCCAACAGAGTATTCCTGCTTCCACGACGACCATGCATCTCCACAGGC